>JABNAD010000085.1_pt1 | contig 84520 bp, 62 predicted proteins | sample 7240381 | NCBI WGS metagenome assembly JABNAD01 (sample SAMN11332834, study PRJNA596920) | anaerobic digester metagenome | biome: digested sludge; isolation source: digested sewage sludge-derived enrichment culture grown on H2/CO2 | place: Germany: Goettingen | reverse complement strand
GACTGACAGCCTCTTTTATGAAAAAAATCGATTTTTATGTGTCAAAGTCCCGAAAGAAAAATAAACAGTTATTTTTGTCCCGCATTAAAATTATTCTATTATCTTTGCGTTATCAAAATAGATAAAATGAAAGTAAACAAGCTTCACCATCATCATTTTCATACTTGCAATCAGGCGAGCTGAATAGGATGTGTAGAAGCATGAATATACAACATAGACCCGTCTGAACAGCTCAGGCGGGTTTTTTTAATTAACACTCAGCGGTTCGGAGCCGCTAACGCAAAAAAGAAAAGCAATGGAAAAACTGAAAATAGCCATCCAGAAAAGCGGACGATTAAGCGAAAAATCGTTGCAGCTGTTGAACGAATGCGGCATTAAGGTATCGAACGGTGACCGGAAACTCAGGACAGAAGCCCGCAATTTCCCCATGGAAATCCTTTTCCTACGTGACGATGATATTCCTCAATACGTTGAAAATGGCGTTGCAGACATCGGTATCCTGGGAGAAAACGAAGTGTGGGAAAAAGAAAAAGACGTGGATGAAATTGAAAAGCTGGGATTCGGCAACTGTCGGCTTTCGCTCGCTATTCCCAAGGATGAAGTGTATACCAACCTGGATTATTTTCACGGGAAACGCATTGCCACCAGCTATCCGAAAATTCTCAAAAAATACTTCGGCGTTAAAGGCATTGATGTGAAGATCGAAGAACTGGGGGGGAGTGTTGAGATTGCCACCGGAATTGGCCTGGCTGATGGGATTTTTGATATTGTAAGTACGGGCAGTACCCTTATTATGAACGGCCTAAAAGAAGTTGAGGCCATCATAAAGAGTGAAGCGGTACTGATAGCCAACAAAAACCTCAACGCAGTCAAACAAGAGTTGCTGGAAAGGTTTCTTTTCCGTATACGGGCTTACAAAAGAGGCATGGGCAGCAAGTACATTGTAATGAATGCACCAAATTCGTCAATTCCAAAAATTTGTTCCATTCTTCCGGGTATGAAATCGCCCAGTATCCTTCCGCTTGCCGAAGAGGGATGGAGCAGCGTGCACTCGGTAGTACAGGAAGACCAGTTTTGGGATGTGATTGATGCGTTGAAAGACGTGAATGCCCAGGGAATCTTAGTGATGAACATTGAGAAAATGATACTCTAAAAGTGAAAACATTAAACAACCCGGCCGAAAGGAAATGGCCGCAATTGGCAGAAAGGTCCGCCATCAAGCAAGCCAGGCTGATGGAGTTAGTGGACAAGGTTTTTTACGATATCCGTAAAAAAGGTGATAAGGCGGTGTTGAAATATGCCCGGCAGTTTGACAGGTTTTCGGCGGATGACTTCACGGTTGATCACGAGACAATCGAGGCGGCGTCGCAACAGGTTTCGGAACGGTTGAAGCAAGCCATCGCCCTTGCAAAAAGCAACATCGAGAAATTCCACTTTTCGCAGAAAGAGGAAATTGTAAAAGTGGAAACCTCTCCCGGTGTGGTATGCTGGCGCGAAGCACGGCCTATCGAGAAGGTAGGGATTTATGTCCCCGGAGGAACCGCTCCTCTTTTTTCCACGGTACTGATGCTGGCCATTCCGGCAAAGATAGCCGGCTGTAAAGAGATCGTGCTTTGTTCGCCTCCCGGCAAGGAAGGCGCTATCCACCCCGCCATTCTTTACGCAGCGAACCTTGCGGGGGTAACCCGCATATTTGCGGTCGGAGGTATCCAGGCTATCGGGGCCATGTCTTTCGGCACGAAGTCCGTCCCGAAAGTAGAGAAAATATTCGGCCCAGGCAACCAGTACGTGATGACGGCAAAGCATGCCGCCCAGTACTACGGTACAGCTATCGATATGCCTGCCGGACCCAGCGAACTCCTTGTGGTGGCGGATGAGACCTGCCGCCCGTCGTTCGTCGCCTCCGACCTGCTTTCTCAGGCAGAACACGGGCCGGACAGTGAGGTCATCCTTTTGTCGGACAACAAAAAGGTGGTTAAGGAAATAAACAAGGAACTCGATATTCAACTGGCGAATCTGCCGCGAAAAGAAATGGCGGAAAAAGCGCTGAAGAACAGCCGTGCCATTTTGTTTAAAGACGTAGAGACCTGCATCCGCTTCAGCAACGTTTACGCTCCCGAGCACCTGATCCTGGCGGTAGAGAATCCTGTTTTGCGCAGCCGTGAGGTGACCAACGCGGGCTCCGTTTTTCTGGGGAACTACAGTTGCGAAAGTGCCGGTGATTACGCTAGCGGCACTAACCACACGCTTCCCACAAGCGGATACGCGAAAGCATACAGCGGCGTTTCTCTGGACAGCTTTATAAAGAAAATCACCTTTCAGCAACTGTCGGAAGAAGGAATTGTCGGTATCGGGGTAGCCGTGGAAACCATGGCTGAAGCAGAAGAACTTTTCGCTCACAAGAATGCCATGACACTGCGTTTGGGCGAAGTGTCGGCACAGCAAGCAAAGAATTATGAGAACAGTTGATATAGAAAAAATGGTCAGGCCGAATATCCTGGCACTAAAACCCTATTCAAGTGCCCGCGATGAATTTTCGGGCAACGAAGGTATCTTTCTCGATGCAAACGAAAATCCGTACGGGACACTCAACCGGTATCCCGACCCCCACCAGAAAGCGTTAAAGACGAAGCTGTCAGAAGTTAAAAACGTACCTTTCAACCAGATTTTTATCGGCAACGGAAGTGACGAGGTCATCGACCTGATATACCGAATTTTCTGTGAACCTGGAAAAGACAGCGCGATTGTTTGTCCGCCCACTTACGGGATGTACGAAGTCTCGGCTAACATCAATCACATCCAACTGCATGAAATCCCATTAACATCCGATTTTCAGCTTGATATTGAAAAGATCCTGCAGACGGCCGAAACAGACAGTTCCGTAAAGCTTATTTTCGTTTGCTCACCGAATAACCCCACCGGGAACAGGTTGGACAACCTGGAGAAGCTGCTTGAAAACTTTAACGGAATCGTGGTGGCAGACGAAGCTTACGTGGATTTTTGCCCCGAATACAGCCTGAAAAGCAAAATAAACAAATACTCCCACCTTATTGTGATGCAGACATTCAGCAAAGCATGGGCGTTGGCGGGTGTCCGGGTTGGAATGGCTTTTGCCGGCGAAAAAATCATATCGTTGCTGGACAAAACCAAACCGCCCTACAACGTCAGTATCATCAATCAGCAAGTTGCCCTGGAAGCGCTTTCGCGCGTGGATGAATTTGAAAAGCGCCGCGACACGATTCTGCAGCAAAGAGCATATCTCGCCGAAGAATTATCGAAACTGGAAATTGTAAAGAAGATTTATCCTTCGGATGCCAACTTCCTCTTGGTTGAAGTATCAGATGCCAACTGGATTTACAACGAACTGGTACAAAAAAAGGTGATTGTCCGCAACCGGAACAGGCAGGTGACAAACTGTGTGAGAATTACCATCGGCACTCCCGGTGAGAATGAGGAGTTGTTGAATAAATTACGCACCCTTGTATGAAAAAAGTTTTATTTATCGACCGGGACGGAACACTGGTTATCGAGCCGCCCGTTGACTTCCAGATTGACAGCCTGGAGAAGCTGGAGTTTTACCCGCAAGTATTTCAGTACCTGTCGCGGATTGCCCGAGAATTGGAATATGAATTGGTTATGGTGACGAATCAGGACGGGTTGGGAACTCCGTCTTTTCCCGAAGATACGTTCTGGCCGGCACACCATAAAATGGTAAAAGCATTCGAAAACGAAGGGGTTGTTTTTAGCGAAATCCTTATCGACCGCTCTTTTGAACACGAAAACCTTCCTACCCGAAAACCGGGGATAGCGTTGCTGACACATTACACAAAAGGGGGTTACGATTTGGAAAACTCTTACGTTATCGGAGACCGGAAAACTGATGTGCGGTTGGCTAGAAACCTTGGCTGCAAAGCCATTTACCTGAACGTGGATAAAACCGATGATGCCGTGCTGTGCACGACCGACTGGGCCGAGATATACGCCTACTTGAAGTTGGAACCCAGAAAAGGAATTGTCCGCCGCAAAACTTCCGAAACCGATATCGTTGTGGAGATCAATCTTGACGGATCAGGAAAAAGCCGGATAGCTACCGGATTAGGGTTTTTCGACCATATGTTGGAGCAAATTGCCCGTCACGGAAATGTGGACCTCTCCATCCGGGTAAACGGTGATTTGCATATCGACGAACACCATACGGTCGAAGATACGGCCATCGCCCTGGGAGAGGCTTTTTTACAAGCACTGGGGAAGAAGAAGGGTATAGAACGTTACGGGTTTCTGCTGCCCATGGACGATTGCCTGGCACAGGTTGCTATCGACTTCGGCGGCCGGCCTTGGCTGGTCTGGGAGGTGGATTTTAAACGCGAGAGAATTGGAGATGTGCCTGCCGAAATGTTTATGCACTTCTTCAAGTCGTTTTCCGATAACGCCAGGTGTAACCTTAACATCAAAGCCGAAGGCGATAACGAACATCACAAAGCGGAAGCCATTTTCAAAGCATTCGCCAAATCGATCAAGATGGCGGTGAAACGTGGTGAAAATACAGGAATTCCCAGCACAAAAGGAATATTATAATGTCAATGGTTGCTATCATCAAATACAATGCTGGCAACATCGCGTCGGTAAAAAATGCGGTGGAGCGGTTGGGGCATCAGTGCGTCATTACCGATAGCGAGGTTGAAATCCGCCGTGCGGATAAGGTTATTTTTCCCGGTGTGGGCGAAGCATCGTCGGCCATGGAATATTTAAAAGAGCGGAAGCTGGATGCGGTAATAAAAACGCTCGGGCAGCCCGTTCTGGGAATATGCCTGGGCCTGCAACTGCTGTGCCGGTATTCGGAAGAGGGAAACACCGGCTGCCTGGGTATCTTTGATACTGCGGTAAAAAAATTCCCGTTGACGGACATTGTTCCCCACATCGGATGGGACAACCTGAAGCACACGGAGTCATTGCTTTTTGATGGTTTTGGAAAGGATGATACGGTCTATTTCGTACACAGTTATTATGCCGAGAGCTGTGCGCAAACTATCGCCGAGTGCGATTATATTTTGCCGTTCAGTGCCGCCATGCGGAACAGGAATTTTTATGCCACGCAGTTCCATCCCGAGAAATCGGCGAATGTCGGTGAACGAATATTGAAGAATTTTTTGAAAATAAGGTAAACAAACGATTGAAGTTTATGAGAATTATTCCTGCCATAGACATTATTGACGGAAAGTGTGTCCGCCTGACCAAAGGCGATTACAGCACCCAAAAAATATATAACGAAAATCCGGTGGAAGTTGCAAAATCGTTTGAAGCCAACGGAATTCGATATTTACACTTGGTTGATTTGGATGGAGCCAAATCAAAACATATTGTGAATAAAGATATTCTGAGAAAAATATCAACAAAAACTTCATTGACGGTTGATTTTGGCGGAGGTATTAAAACCGATGAAGATGTACGCATCGCTTTCGAAAACGGAGCTGCACAGGTTACGGTGGGAAGCATAGCTGCTCAAGAACCGGACCTTTTTTTAAAATGGCTGTCGGTATACGGTCCGGACAAGATTATTTTAGGTGCAGACAGCCACGGCAGAAAAATTGCCACCCAGGGATGGCAGCAGCAATCGGAACTGGATGTTGTGGATTTTATTGCCGGTTATGAACGCAAAGGCGTTACATACGTGATCTGTACCGACATCTCGAAAGACGGCATGCTGCAAGGCACTTCCAATGAGCTTTACGCTGAAATCCTCCGGGAGACCGATGTTAAGCTGATTGCCAGTGGTGGCGTATCATCGGTGGATGATCTGACAAAGGTAAAGGAGTTGGGTTGTGAGGGAGCCATTATCGGCAAAGCTCTTTACGAAGGGAGAATTAGCCTGGACGAGTTACGCGTTGCGGGTTTCCTGTAACGGGTTTAAAACAACAAAAAATATAAACTTATATGCTTAAAAAAAGAATTATTCCCTGCCTCGATATCAAGGATGGCCGGACGGTGAAAGGCATTAACTTTGTGGGGCTTCGCGATGCCGGCGACGCTGTGGAACTGGCCAAACGTTACGTCCAGGAAGGTGCGGATGAACTGGTGTTTCTCGATATTACCGCCACCGTTGAGAAACGGAAGAACCTGACCGGACTGGTCGAAAAGATTGCCCGTGAAATCAACATCCCGTTCACCGTGGGCGGTGGCATAAATTCGGTGGAAGATGCGCAGGCAATAATCAAAGCGGGAGCCGACAAGGTGAGCATTAACACTGCGGCTGTAGATCATCCGGAGATTGTTTCGGAAATTGCTGCAAAATTTGGCAGCCAGTGTGTTGTACTGGCGATTGACACCAAGCTTGATGACGGTGAATGGAAGGTTTATATTCACGGAGGCAGGACTCCTACTCCACTCAATGCCGTTGACTGGGCACTGGAGGGCGAACGGCGCGGTGCAGGGGAAATTCTGCTTACATCCATGAACAACGACGGTACCAAAAACGGTTTCGCACTCGATATCACCGCCGCGGTTTCCTCAGCCGTCAATATTCCTGTTGTCGCCTCTGGTGGCGCGGGAACAATGCAACATTTTGCTGATGTCTTCCAACAGACAAGGGCAAGTGCGGCATTGGCGGCAAGCATTTTCCATTTCGGTGAAATACCGATACCCCGGTTGAAACAGTTTTTAAAACAACAAAACATTGAAGTGAGGATTTAAAAAGTAAAAAAATTATGACCATCAATTTCAAAAAATCCGGAGGATTGGTTCCGGTAATCATCCAGAACACCCATACGTTACAAGTGCTGATGCTCGGCTACATGAATGAAGAAGCCCTCGAAAAAACCAAAGCGGAAGGCCGGGTTACTTTTTTTAGCCGCAGTCAGAACCGGTTATGGACAAAAGGAGAAACTTCCGGAAATTATCTTATCGTGAACGAAATCCGGGAAGATTGTGATAACGACACGTTGCTGATCAAAGCCCTTCCTCAGGGACCCACCTGCCATACCGGAGCCACAACCTGTTTTTCCGAAGAAACTCCGAAAGGTTTTATCTATGAGCTGGAAAAAGTGATCGAACAACGGATAGAAGCTAAAACCGAAGGATCCTACACGAGCAGGCTTTTCAACAGCGGAGTAAATAAAGTGGCGCAAAAAGTAGGTGAAGAAGCCGTTGAGCTCGTTATCGAAGCTAAGGATAACAACATCGACCTGTTTAAAAACGAAGCGGCTGACCTGCTCTATCACTTCCTGATCCTGTTGAAGACAAAAGCGTTGAAACTGGAAGACATCGAAGGGGTGTTAAAAGGAAGGCACAAGTAGGAGAGCTTTTCGGATAGTGGCAAAAAAAATCACGTATGTAAAATACGTGATTACCTAAAACAAATCTAAGAGAGAAAACACCTATTACCAGTGTATTCGGGTGGAAAACGGGATTCGAACCCGCGACCTACGGAACCACAATCCGTCGCTCTAACCAACTGAGCTATAACCACCGTGTCGTAAAGTGGGTGCAAAGATAAATAATTTTCTTCATAATCCCCAATAAATTTCCAAAAAATCAAAAAAATGCACTTATTCCTGTTTTTCTTGTTTAAAAATTGTATTTTTGAAGTTATAACCGATTAACAGCAATAATTGTGACGAATAAAGTTAAACTCTCCATATTGGGTATATCGTTCAGCCAGGTGCAAGCCGGAGCGTATGCGCTTATATTTGCTGAAGAGAACGGCATACGCCGGCTGCCGATTGTGATTGGTACGCCTGAAGCGCAATCCATTGCCCTGGTAATGGAAAACATGACCCCTCCCCGCCCCCTGGCACATGATCTGATATACAACATTTTCGAATCCTTAAGTATCGAGTTGCTGGAAGTTTTTATTTATAAATTTGAGGACGGTGCTTTTTTTGCCGAGCTGCTTTTGCGTCAAGACAATCGGGAGTTTCGTATCGATTCCCGGACATCGGATGCCGTTGCCATCGCATTGAGGACACATTCACCCATTTTCACCACGGAAACCATCATGCAGAATATGGCCATTGTGTTTGATGAAAAAGAGGTGCTTTCCACAGAGTTTCAGAACAAGGACATGGAAGTGGAGGAGATCGTGGAGAATATGGAGGAGGTAAAAATCGACGCGTTGAAAAAACGGCTGGAAGAAGCCATAAAAGATGAAGATTACGAGTTGGCGACTAAGCTTCGCGATGAGATAAACCGCCGGCAGGGTGCAGAAAATGGCTGATACGGTTTTTTATTCGCCCGGTATCCGGCACTTGCAGCAGTTGCCCGAACAAGAATCGCTACATTGCGTAAAAGTGCTTCGAATGAAGGAAGGGGATAAATTGACCGTTACCGACGGTAAAGGCTTCTTTTACCCGTGTACGCTGATTCAGGCACATCCCAAGCATTGCGTGGTTAGCATGGACACGGAAGTTGCTCAACCCAAAACGTGGAATTTCAGCCTTCATATAGCTTTTGCGCCTACCAAAAACATCGACAGGATGGAATGGTTCGCCGAGAAAGCCACCGAATCGGGAATAGACCGGTTTACACCGTTGCTTTGCCGCTTTTCGGAAAGGAAAGAGTTGAAAACCGAAAGGTTGGAAAAAATAGTCGTTTCGGCAATGAAGCAGTCGCAACAAGCCGTAATGCCAGTTATTGACGAGATGAATCCCTTTGACTTGTTTGTTGAGAACCCGTTTACGGGCAGAAAGTTTATCGCGCACTGCCACCCTACCCCTAAAACAGCGTTGGCCAAAACCTACCAAAAGGGAGAAGATGCCCTGATTCTTATCGGTCCCGAAGGAGATTTCAGTGAAGAAGAAATTCAAAAAGCCGTCAGTCTCGGCTTTGAACCGGTGAGTCTGGGCGAAAACCGCTTGAGAACGGAAACCGCCTGTCTAGTGGCTTGCCATACCCTTCACGTGTTGAATTTAACGTAAAAACGATGAAAGAAACGCCCAAACCGATACTGAAAGAACTCGCGGCACTTTTTCTTAAGCTGGGCATTATCGGTTTTGGCGGACCGGCTGCGCATATTGCCATGATGCAGCAGGAAGTGGTCGAAAAAAGGAAGTGGCTCACGGAGCAGGAGTTTCTCGACCTTCTGGGTGCCACCAACCTGATTCCCGGCCCCAACAGTACTGAGATGGCCATCCATATCGGACAGGAAAAAGGAGGCTGGAGAGGGTTGATCATTGCCGGAGCCTGCTTCATTTTTCCCGCGGTGTTGATTGTCGGCTTTCTGGCATGGCTGTATAAGGATTACGGCCAGTTACCACAGGTACAGCCATTTATATACGGAATCAAACCCGCCATCATCGCCGTTATCCTTGGAGCCGTATTCCCGTTGGCAAAAAAGTCGATAAAATCGGTGGAACTGGCTATTCTAGGCATCCTAGTACTAGTTTTATCTCTGCTGAATATCAATGAAATATACCTGATGTTTGGTGCAGGATTGCTAGCGATGCTGGTTGCCCGAATCCGGAACCGGCAGAAAATAAAATTCAACGGAATCGTTCCCCTGGCATTGTTGCCACCAACAGTCCCAGTCCTGTTGTCGGTTTCCAATGTCAACCTGTTTTTGATTTTCCTGAAAATCGGAGCTATTTTGTACGGTAGCGGTTACGTGCTGTTCGCTTTTTTGGATACGGAACTGGTGACAACCGGGTTCATGTCGCGTCAACAACTTATCGATGCCATTGCCGTAGGCCAGTTTACTCCCGGCCCCGTTTTTACGTCGGTTACCTTTATCGGTTACCAGATCAACGGTTTTTGGGGAGCCGTAGTCTCTACTGTCGGCATCTTTTTACCCTCTTTTGTGTTCGTTGCGTTGTTGAATCCTGTTGTAAAGAAAATGCGAAAATCAACGCTTTTCTCCCTGTTTCTAGATGCCGTGAACGTTGCTTCGGTTGCCATTATCGCGGCCATTTGTTTAATAATGGGGAAAGAGACCATAACAGACGTGCGAACGGTTGTTATCGCAGTATTAAGTATGGCTGTGGTCTTTCGTTACCGAAAAGTCAATAGTGCATTTATTGTGATCGGAGGCTGTTTGGCAGGATACCTGTTGTCGCTGATTTGATTTTTTACTAATTTTGATGCTTTAAACCCAACCGAAAAAATTACAAACAGATGAAAAAACTTTTTTCTACTTCCCTCCTTTTGGCCATACTGATTTCAGCCGTGGGATGTCAAAACCATAAAAAGAAGCTTCCGAGAATAGCTATTGCCGGGCTTGCCATTGAGTCGAGCACGTTTTCACCCGCCGTTTCCCACGAAGATGCGTTCCGGGCAAGGTATGGCGACAGTGTTTTCAGTTATTACCCGTTCTTTGCTGCTGATTCGGGCATTATCGACCGGGCCGTTTGGCTGCCGACCTTGCGCGGACATGCCATGCCGGGTGGCATTGTAAGCCGTGAAGCCTACGAATCGCTGGTGTCAAAAACACTGGACAGCTTAAAAGCAAAACTGCCCCTGGATGCCCTCTTTTTTGATGTTCACGGTGCTATGAGCGTTCAAGGGTTGGATGATCCCGAGGGCGATTTCCTGGTCCGCATACGCGAACTGGTGGGCACGGATGTGTTGATTTCCACCTCGATGGACCTGCACGGAAGCGTTTCGCCGCGTTTGGCACAGAATACCGACTTAATTACCTGCTACCGCCTGGCACCACACGAAGATGCCATTGAGTCGAAAAAAAGGGCGGTTACTAACCTTCTCGATCGCCTCGAAAACGGCAAGGGAAAGCCTGCGTATAAAGCGTGGATTCTCGTTCCCATCCTGCTCCCCGGGGAAAAGACCAGCACCCGCATCGAGCCGGGGAAAAGCCTGTATGCACAGATTCCGGAGGTTATTGAAAAAGACAAGGTGATTGACGCATCCATCTGGATGTCCTACCCTTGGGCAGATGAACCTAGAAATCACGGTGTGGTGGTTGCTTACGGAGATGACAAGGAGGCTGTTGGCAAAGCAGCCGAAAAACTGGCCGCCCATTTCTGGAACGTGAGAAAAGAGTTCGATTTTGTGGCTCCTACCGTTTATTTGGATGAGGCTTTGGAAAAAGCGCTGGCAAGCGATAAAAAACCGTTTATCATCAGCGATATGGGTGATAACCCCACGGCAGGAGGAGCAGGAGATGTTACCTGGACACTGCAGGAGATACTGAAAAGGCCGGAATTGAAGTCGCCGCGGGCAAAGTCGTTGATTTACGCCTCCATTCCCGGTGAAGAGTTTGTGAAGAAAGCCAAGGAGATTGGTGTTGGCGGAAAAATTGATGCGACAGCCGGAGCGGCCGTAGATAACCGGTTCGCACCGCCGGTAAGGATCACCGGAACCATTACGGCCATCCACGAAGGGCATCCCAATGCCAAAACCGAAGTGGTGGTAAGAAACGGCAACACCTCTGTGATAGTCACTGAAAGACGCATGGCCTACCATTACGAAAAGGACTTCACCAAACTGGGGTTAAATCCGCGTGAAACAGATATCCTGGTGGTTAAAATCGGCTACCTCGTGCCTGAGTTGTACGACATGCGTGCCGATTGGTTAATGGCATTAACACCCGGCGGGGTTGATCAGGACCTTCTCCGACTGGATTACAAGCGGATCAACCGCCCCATTTATCCACTCGATCCCGATATGGCCGATCCCGATCTCAACGCAACATTTATCCCGTTATCGGATGAGATAAAAAGATGATTAGAATGACAAAGAAACAACGCTTCGCTTATGTGATGGACTGGTTCCTGGAAAATGCCGAATCTTCCGAAACCGAGCTTCATTACGCCAACAACTATCAACTGCTTGTTGCCGTCATCCTGTCGGCACAATGCACCGATAAACGGGTAAACCTGATTTCCCCGCGTGTTTTTGAGGCGTTTCCAACCCCCGAAGTCATGGCAGCATCGTCACCCGACGAAGTTTTCGAATACATAAAATCGTGCTCTTACCCCAACAACAAGGCCAAAAATCTGGTGGGAATGGCAAGAAAACTTGTCTCCGATTTCAACGGGGAAGTCCCGTCAACCATTGACGATTTGCTGACCATTCCCGGTGTGGGCAGAAAAACAGCTAACGTGATGTTGTCCGTCGCTTTCGATCTTCCTGCCATGGCAGTGGATACCCACGTTTTCCGGGTTTCTAACCGGATCGGGTTGACGGACAACTCGAAATCACCACTCGAGACCGAACGGGAACTGGTCAAATATATCCCAGAGAAATTGTTGACCCGGGCCCATCACTGGCTGATTCTTCACGGTAGGTACATCTGCATCGCACGAAAACCCAAGTGCGGTATTTGCGGGCTGAGGGATTGGTGTAAATACTATCAGCGTGAAGTTGTTGTGGGATTGTCTCAAAAATCGGAATAATCTGCCGGACGCAGAAAGGTGATATCGCTGTGGGAAACGTTGTTTTGATATTCAGGCAAGGAAGACATCCGTTTCCAGGCAGGGTCTACACGAAAGGCATCCCAGTGTGCATCCCTGTCTTCTTTATTTTCAAACGTTGTCATATACATCAGGTTGGGCATTTTTCCCCCTGCGACCACCTCGCTGTAGAATACAGGGTTGAAATTAAGCCGGGTAAATATCTCCATTTCCCCGCCTTCGTTAAACATGTGCACTTTATTCCGGAAAATTTTCTCACTGGCGCTCTCGTAACTGCGTAACTCATATACCCGTTGTTTTTTTGCTGATTTCAGGTTTGGAAGCTTCATTGCGGGTGCCAGGGGAAAAGCTTTTAGAAGTATAGTTTCCATCCGGTTGTAGGCCGGATTATTGTGAAGAACATCTGCGTACTCTTTATTGTTCGCATTAAACTTATTGTTCCTCATTAAACGGGTGTTAATTTCATCCACCACATTCAACGATTTTAACGGAACAAAAAGATAGAGCGTTTTGTTTGCGGAGGTATCGTTTGCTATAGCTTTAAATACGCCGACGGACTTGATCTTCATTTCGTGCAAGGCAGGTATCAATGCTCCCTGCAGGTAATTATCGATAATTTTCTCCTGATCGATCGTATTGTAGTGATAAACCGTCAGCTGATAGAATTCACGAGGTTGTCCTTTCGACTGTGACCGGATAAATTGGGGAACGATAAAAAGAATGACAAATAGCGGAAGCAAAAGTTTTGTTTTCATTGGATGGGGCTGGATTATAGAATGTTTGTGTCACAGGTTCACCGAGAACTTATAGATACAGCGGCTGGTGTATTTTTCCCCGGGTTTCAGGTAGGAGGATGGCCAATCGGGCTTGTTGGGTGAATCGGGATATTTTTGCGATTCCAAGCATATGGCACTGCGTTTGTTGTAAACGATTCCTTTCTTTCCGGTCATTGTGCCATCGAGAAAGTTTCCCGTGTAAACCTGCAATCCGGGCTCTGATGTATATACGTCCAGTTGAATTCCGGTAACCGGAGATACCACCGTGGCCGCAACTTGGGTGACATCACCTTTTGCGTTCAGCACCCAGTTGTGGTCATAGCCTTTGCCGTTTTTCAATTGAACGAAAGTGGTATCCTCAATACGCTGTCCGATGGGTGTGGCAACCGTAAAATCCATGGGCGTGTCTTTCACCGGATCAATTTTTCCGGTGGTCATAAATGTATCGTCAACCGGAGTATATCCATCGGCATAAATAGTCAGAAGATGATCCAGTACCGTGTTGTTGGGGTCTCCGCTCAAGTTGAAGTAGGAATGGTTCGTCAAATTCACAACGGTTTCCTTGTCGGTATCCGCCTCGTATTGAATGTCGACAGCATTATCGTTTGTCAGGTTCATGGTGACTTTTACGTTCAGGTTTCCGGGAAATCCGGCTTCACCGTCTTTTGAAAGATAAGTTAGTACAACTGTCTGGCTGTCGGGTTGTATTGCCCTAAAAACTTTTGTGTCGTAACCTTCAGGACCACCGTGCAATGTGTGGCCGTAATTGTTTTGCGGAAGCTGGTATTCTACACCGGCAACCTTTATTTTCCCGTTAGCAATGCGGTTCCCGTAGCGTCCGATGGTTGCTCCCAAATTGTTGGAAACGCTTGTATAGCCCTGAATAGAGTCGAATCCGAGGACAACATCCTGCAGGGTTCCGGTCTTATCCGGGACCATTACCGATACAATACGCCCTCCGTAATTCGTCACGGTAACTTCCATCCCGTTGGTATTTTTCAACACAAACAAATCGGTGGAATCACCGTTTACTGACGACTGAAAATGGCTTCTTTTCAACCCCGATAACGTTGAAGGTTCCCCCGGGGCTTCTTTTGGATTGGATGTGCAAGAAATCATGGCGGCAACTGCCATAATCCATGCTGTTAAATACTTTAGTTTCATCATGTTGTTTTCTTTTTTATATAAAAATGAGTATCCGGTTCAATCGTGTAACACAAATTTACATCATTTTCACCTACAAACTGTTTTATTTGGATAAAAAATTCTCGGCCCTGCCGGGAGAGAGCAGTTCCCATAGAGAGGCTACGGTCCATCCCGGAGCAAAAATATCGTTATAAAACCCTTTTCCGTTCTTGCCATAGTCCCAGTTAGTATGTTGCACCACCTCCGGATAATAGCCGGTCTTGGCCACTCCACACATATGATTTTCAAACGGCAACAACTGGCGCATCGACGACGAAATAACTTGTACAAAATCGTGAAAACGAGGTTCGTTGTATCTTTTTGAGAGCCAGTTGAGCACCGAACCAAACTCGAAAATAAATACGTCTATGTGGTTGTTTTCTACCGAAACGTTGCCCCATCCCCTTGTCTGTAGACCGTTGTCGCCAATCATCTGGCCTTGTGCGAACGGCACATCCCACAGGTAGTACCACGAGAGCGCGAAGTAAGAAGCCTTCAGACACAGGTCGGCATAACGTTGTTGTTCTTCGCCTGTGGAAATCAATGCCAGGTAGTACATGGCTGTAGCAGCATACAGGGATGCTTCCTTGTCTTCACAATTGGCATCGAGGGTAGACGAGAAATAATCTGCCTTCGAAATGATTTCACGTTCCAGGTAGTCGGCAGTTTTTTGGGCAGCGGTGAGGTATTTAGGGTTGTTGAAATACCTGTATGCCATCACCAGGGGTAAGGTCACCGAAGGGGTGCTTCCTCCGCTTGCGTCACTGATGACCAGGTTGTCAGTGAATTTCCGTGGAAAACTACCGTCTTCATTCTGTAAAAGAAGCATCCGGTCCAACAAGGTTTGCAATTTTGTCTCCCATTCCGGATGCCGTCTTCCGTTGTTTTTTTCGTATTGGAGGAACTGGAACATCGCGTACACACCTTCCGATTGTCGGCGAATACTTAAGTTACTGGCCTCCGTGTTTTTGTCGTAGTACACATGTTCGCGGAGAAGTCCGTTGGCTGTGAACCCATGCTCCAGGTAACTGTCAAAAACGGAATAGCCGTTGGCTACCAACTCCGAACGGTTGTTCTGTTGTCCATATTCCAACGCATTGAAGGCGTTCAACAAAACTCGACCTACAAAACCTATTTCCGCGCGGGCAAGGTTTTCACAGGTAGCTACTACCAGCCCTTCGCCCGAATTGAACTTCAAGGGATAATCGCTCACGAAGCTCCGGGTGAAAAAACCGGTAAGGGTTTTCTTCACGAACGCATCGCTAAAGGGTGTGTTAACGGGGCCCGGAAGCCAGGCATCATAACTGTATTCCCACGATTGACGTACGAAATCCGAGAAATCCGAGGCTTTTCCCGATTTCACTAACCACGTGAGCCGGATGGATTTCCCTTTTTCGAGAAACTGGAATGCTTCTACCGAAGGCGCCAGCGTAAGTTTACGAATATAGGTCTTTGGCGTTTCCTGGTAAGGAAACCCGAAGGATATACGGGCATCGCCATTCTTGTTCTCGAATCCGGTATAGCCGATAGATGTTTTTCCGGAGACAATTACTTCTCCTTCTTTATGGGTAGTAAGTGCTTCATGCTTAAAATCATCCATTCGCATTACCGACAGGTACGTTCCCGATTTTTCATTAAATATGGCCGTCATAGGCACGCTCAATCTATCCTCACGCACTGTCCAGCTATCGGAGGTGTGAAAAGAAGGGGCCTCCTTGGGCGAGCGCAAGTTGCGGCGGTACCAGAACCCCGGCATGTAGAATTGACAATCGTTGTGAGAATAACGAGTATTTACCCACTGCTTGAAGTTGAAATAGATATTTTCTTTGGCAGTAATCACCACTTCCACCACATGATCTGCAGCCGAAAGGTTAGGTGACACGATGGTTCGTGTTATCACTACCGGGATGTTTTGATTGGCTTTTAATTGAACTACATCCCCTTTCCGAATTTCTTGTAAAGGGTAGTGGGCCGCATTGTTTCCTGGTATTTTCAAAGCGATGGAGGAACTAAAATTATTTTCAGCCACACGGGCTGTTGCCTGTACCGTGCTCACTATAAACAAAACAAGCAGAGCATACCGTGCAATATCCTTAATTTTCATGCAATATTTCTTTTTCTAATTAAAAATTGGTTTTGGAGATGTTAACGAAGAGGTATTTCCTTCCACGTAGGGCCACTCATCCTTCCACCGTACCTGGTCCATCATCAGGACACGCCCTTTGGGATTGTCCACCGAGACGGCGTGATAAAGCATCCAATCCTGTCCTTCCTGGTCCTGCACGATCTCCGAGTTATGTCCCGTACCCACGAATTTTTGATTCTTCCGGATCATTACTTCGTGATGATTATCCATCATGGACTGTCCTTGCTTATCCACATAAGGGCCAAAAAGATTTTCTGAACGCCCTACCACAGTGGTATACGTGCTGTTTAACCCTTCGCAGCAGGATCCGACGGAGGCAAACAGGTAATAAAAACCGTTTCGTTTATGTATGTATGTCCCTTCATAAGCCGTGCCGGCAATTCGTTGCTTTTCGGCTCCCGGTCTTACGCTGAGTCCGTCGTCCGAAAGTTCGATGGCGTAAATGCCCCGAAAGCTGCCCCAGAACAGGTATTTCTTCGCGTTTTCTTCGATATAAAAGGGATCGATGGAATTTTGCACATCGATCTCGCTGCTGCGAAACAGCTTGCCGTGATCGGTAAACGGGCCTTCGGGTTTATCGGAGGTAGCCACGCCTATCCCGCAGGTCCATTCCTCACCCCATACCGACATGGAATAGTACAGCACATACTTTCCGTTAATGTAATTGATATCGGGCGCCCACAAACCGCCTTTCGGTTCAAATGTCGGACGGGTTGCATCGGTAAATGCAGTGCCAACAAATTTCCAGTTCACTAAATCTTGCGAACAATAAATGGGAGTATTCCGGATATCTTCAGTCGCATAAAGGTAGAAGAATCCGTCGTTGGCTTTGATCACTGTCGGATCGGGAAGACTGTAGTTAATTACCGGGTTTTTATAGGTGTTGCTTTCCAGCGAATTTAACATTACTGCTCCATTAGCTTTACACGAAAGCAGAAGCAAAAGTAGGAATAGTTCAATAGGATGAAACATAAAACTGTTTTTTTACAAAAGTATAAAAGAGATTTGTATAAACGAAAGTTTTACACTTATTCAATTGTTTAACTTAATCAACAAGCTTAATAAATAAAAAAAGTGAATATATAAAATTAATTGTTTAATTTTGTCTTAACATTTCTTGCTCATCACATGAATGACAAGATTTTAGATAAGAATGCAAGAAAAAAATAAGCATATTGCGATTGATAATTGTTGGAAAGAATTTTTAGCCAATAAAGACGGATACGACGCCTTTTCTTTCATCTACGACTCCTATGTTCATGATCTCTTATCATACGGGGTAAACCTGGGTTTCGATGAAGATACCTGCAGGGATGCGGTTCACGACGTATTTTGCAAGATTCTTTCCGACAAAAATAAGTTCCTTAACGTAAATAACCTGACTTCCTATTTATTCAGGGCAGTAAGAAATTATTTGTTCAATTTTCAAAAGAAAAATCATAATTTATCCGATTCCTCCTTCGAGAATATTCCTTTTTTTACTGAAGTCACAACATTGGAATCTCTCATTGACCGGGAAGATACAGAAAAATTAAAACAGACCGTCGAAAATCTATTGAACCAACTGACTCCGCGCCAAAGAGAAGTTGTTTATTTGAGGTACATGCAGGAGATGGATTATGAGGAGATTGCAGTACTTATGGAAATAAATTATAATTCGGCAAGAAGGCTTGTTCACCGGAGTATTGAGCATCTACGATCCGTAAATAAAGACTCGGAAAAACCCTTATTTGTTATTTTGGTGGCCCTTACCTATTACCACTATCTGTAAACTCCCTTCTTTAATGTTAAATTTTTATTTTTTCTTTTGTTTTTGACTACAAAAGAAAAGTTCGATTGTCTCTTATATGTATATATATGTTTTATAAGTTAGTTAAGTTAATTCATGTGAATGAGTAAAACTAAAAAAATGAAGGAGAATAGATTTACATACAACCCTTATTTTCTGGAAAACAAAAAATTCATCCAATGGCGGCTCACGCGTGTACCCGAGCTGGAACATTATTGGAACTCTTTCATACGGGAAAATCCCGATCTCGTAGAAGAGTTTCAGAAGGCTATTGAGATATTCGATAAAATAGCAATTAATAAACGGACGTTCAAGGATACGGATATATTGTACGGGCGGGTTGTTGAAAGTGCCCTGCGGAAGAAACAAAGAGAAAAAAGAATTATTTATTCTGTTTCAAGTGTTGCCGCCGTTGCCTTGGTGCTTTTTATTACAACTTTTTATTTTGTTTGGAGGGACGATAACTCGGAACCCGCAACAACGAGTACGGAAATTGTTGGTAAAACTCTTCCCGAACAAGAGGTGATGCTGTTAGCGGGAGGAAAAGAGATCGTCCTGAGCCAGAATGTTACGGTTCAATTGAATAATGGGCAGATTTCCTATACCGACAGCACGAATACCGAAAAGACACTTGAAGCAAGCAGTATCCAGACGAGTAAACTCATTGTCCCTGACGGGAAACGTTCTTTTCTTGTCCTTGCCGATGGAAGCAAGGTCTGGATAAATTCGGGTACGGAGTTGGAATTCCCCACAAAATTTTCGGGAAAAACACGTGAAATCAAAGTCAACGGGGAAATCTACATGGATGTAGTCCGATTGGACAAACAACCGTTTATCGTTCGTACCCCCGATCTGGATGTCCAGGTTTTCGGAACCCGTTTCAACGTGTCGGCTTACACTTCCGATAAAACATCATCGGTTGTTTTGGTAAACGGAAGGGTAGAAGTGAAAACCAGAGACAATCAATCAATCCGGATGAATCCCAACGAAATGGTTGAATTTCGCGACGGAGTCATGAATAAGGAAAATGTGGACGTTTCTTTATACACAAGTTGGGTGGAAGGGGTATTCATATTTAACCGGACCCCGGTTTCGGAGTTATTTAAGAAGGTCGGCCGCTACTACAACGTCACTTTCGAAAATGTCGAAAGCGATAAAAGAATTACGGGAAAACTTTATTTATCGGAAAATTTGCAGGATGTCCTGGCATCGATTTCCCTTTTGACCGGAAAAGAATATACAATAGAGAACAACATCATCAGTATAATAAAATAAAAAAGATTCTGCCTATGGATAAACGGAAATAAAAAAAGTCGAGCGATGTTGCCGCACCGCTCGACCAAAGAAAAATTAATTCACAAGATAATCCTCATTATTTCGTAAACTAAAATTCAATACAAATGTATGAAACAAAAAATTAACTGTAAAATTATTATACCGAAAAGATACGATCGGATTCTAAAAATCATGAAGATCTCAACCCTGTTCCTCTTTTTGTGTGTATTTTGTGCATTGGGGGAGAACATTTATTCGCAAAACAACGAAATCTCTCTTAGTCTTGAAAATGTCCCGACGAAAGATGCATTAACGAAGATAGAGCAAGAGGCGGGTTATGTTTTTATATTTAACGAAGATGTGGAGGTCAGACTCAAAAAAAGCGTAACCATTAATGTTGAAAATAAAGCGATAGAGGCTATTTTAGCCCAATTATTGAAAGGCACCGGTCTTGATTACCGGATCATCGCAAAACAGGTCACTCTTTACGTAAATAACAGACTGGAAAAACTGGTTACTACAACCTCCCCCCACCTTTTAACCGTAAAGTCTCAGCAGCAAGGAAAAACAATAAAAGGAAAAGTGATAGACGAACAAGGAGAACCTCTCCCGGGAGTAACTATCGTGGTAAAAGGAACAGCAATGGGAACAACTACCGACATTGACGGTAATTACATGTTGCAAAATATTCCCGGTAGTCCTGTTCTCGTTTTTTCGTTTGTCGGCATGCAATCGCAGGAGATCACCGTTGGAAATAGAACCACCATCAACATAACAATGAAAGAAGAAGCCATAGGTCTTGAAGAAGTTGTTGCGGTGGGATACGGTGTACAACGAAAAGAGAGCGTAGTGGGTTCTATTTCACAGGCATCATCTAAAGAACTGATGAGAAGAGGAAATGTTGCCGACTTAAGGCAGGCTTTGAGCGGACAATTGCCCGGCTTGGTCACGATCACCTCTTCAGGGGAACCGGGCGGTACAGGTGATGGGACGAGCGCCACATCTATTTTTATACGTGGGCAGAATACGTGGAATGGTGGACAGCCATTGATCCTGGTTGATGGGGTTGAAAGAGATATGAGCAATGTGGATGTAAATGAAGTACAAAATGTATCCATATTGAAAGATGCCTCTGCCACTGCGGTTTTTGGTGTAAAGGGCGCCAACGGGGTAATCTTAATAACTACCAAAAGAGGAGAAAAAGGGAAACCCAATATCTCTTTTTCTTACAATACTACAGCCATGCAGCTATCCAAAGTGCCGGAAAGAATGGATTCTTACCAGGCTATCCTTACCCGAAACGAAGCCATCGAACGGGAAGTTACACTGAACGAACCTTCGTGGCAGGATTATATCCCTTTTGAAATAGCCAAAAGATATAAGTTACCTCAGTCGCCCGAATACGTTGAAATTTATCCCAATGTCGATTGGGAGAAAGCGATGTTCAAAGATGTCGGATTTTCACACAAAGCCACGTTGAATGTATCAGGAGGAAATAACCTGGTCCGTTACTTCGGATCCCTCTCCTACCTGCACGAAGGAGATATGTTTAAAGATTATGAGAATTTTAAAAATTACGACCCGAATTATGATTTTGACCGGTTTAATTTCAGAAGCAACCTCGATTTTCAGATAACCGGCTCTACTACTTTAAAAATGAACCTGTCCGGCTATTACAGCCAAAAGAACAAGAATTACAGTGATAACCCCGGAAGTATGTGGGCAGCCGTTTACGGGATGCCACCTGACATTTATCTTCCGCAATATTCGGACGGTCGTTGGGGCTGGTCGTTGTTGACGGGAAAAATAAATCCGGTAGCCGTAGTTTATAACCAGGGATTGAAACAAATCCGCACAACTTCGTTATTGTCCGATTTTGAGGTGGAGCAAAATCTCGATTTTATCACCAAAGGGTTGGTCGCCAAGGCCTCTTTTTATTACGACAATACCCTTTCCACGACCGGAGGCATTTGGGATTTGGCCAACCATATCCGCCCGATTGAATGGAACAGTAATACCCCGGAAAAATATGTGAACTCGGAATTATATACCGGGCCGGATCAGGATCCAAACGAATATATCCAAAACTTGCCGATACTGGGATACAATCAATTCGACTGGGCATTGAAACCTTGGGAACTCTACGATGAAGCTCCTTCCGGAGCTTTGAGCAGAAGAATGGTTTATCAATTGCAAATCAACTATGCACGTAAATTCGGACTCCATAGCGTAGGTGCTATGGGAGTGATGAAACGGGAAGAATACGCTTCCGGAAACGAGTTTAAACATTACCGGGAAGACTGGGTATCGAGAGCCACCTACGATTACGACACCCGGTACTTTTTGGAATTTAACGGAGCATATAACGGTTCCGAGCAGTTCGGGCCGGGATACCGTTTTGATTTCTTCCCATCCATGGCGCTCGGATGGTATGTTTCTAACGAGAAATTTTTCAAACCGCAGTGGATCAATAAATTAAAACTGCGATACAGCTTGGGATACGTGGGTGATGACAGGGTGAGCGGAGGAAGATGGCTGTACGCTTCCCAATACTCCTACGGCGGTTTTACCCGGTTAAACCAATCGCCGAGACGCCAAAGCCCTTATACGTGGTACAGTGAGTCCTCTATCGGCAATCCCGATATTCACTGGGAGAAAGCGCAAAAACAAAATTTCGGTGTTGAGTTGGGTATCTTCAATAATTTACTGACCATAGACATTGACTATTTTAGAGAGAAAAGAACGGATATTTTATTGGCGGGCGGCTTAAGCAGTATTCCTCCTTTTTTTGGAGGCACGCCGCCTACTACCAATTCCGGACGGGTAAACTCTGCAGGGTATGAGGTGGAAACCAAGTTTAACAAAAGAATCGGCAACGACTTTCATCTCTGGACAACGCTGTCATTCACGCATATTCGGAACAAAGTGATCTTTAAAGACGACCCGCTCTTGTTGCCCGATTATTTAAAAGCGCAGGGCTACCCTATCGGCCAAAGCAGAACCCTGTTAAGAACGGAGTTTTACAACAATTGGGATGAGGTATATGCCAGTGTGCCAATGGAGACGAATGACCTGCAAAAAATGCCCGGATTTTATAATCTTCTCGATTTCAACGCAGACGGATACATCCGAAACTCGGAAGATGTTGTTCCTTACGGTTATCCCGGAGTACCTGAAAACACCTATAACCTTTCTTTGGGATTGAATTACAAGGGATTCAGCGCCATGGCCCAACTCTATGGCGTGAACAACGTTTCGCGTTCAGTGCCTTTGTTAAATTTTTATCGTTATGATAATATAGTTTTTTCTCACGTGCGGGATTACTGGTCTAAGGACAATCAAAATGCCACATCGTTCCTGCCAAGATGGAAAACAGGAAATAAAGATAACGGATCTTTATTTAGCATCGGAGATTATTATTTGTATGATGCGTCATTTATCCGGCTCAAAACGGTTGAAATCGCTTACACATTTGACAAAACAAATAAATTATTAAAAAACAGTGGATTATCTTCATTAAGAGTTTATTTAAATGGGAACAACCTGTTTTTCTGGTCGAGACTTCCCGATGACAGGGAAGCCGCATGGGCTGGAGGATCTGCAAGTTCTGGCACCTATCCCACGGTGAAAAGGATAAATTTGGGTATTGATATTAATTTTTAAAACAGTTCCTATGAAACACATAATCTATAAAATAAGTTATTCATTACTATTGATGCTGATAATATCTTCCTGCGAAGATTATCTGGATAAATCACCGGAAGCCAATATTACGGAGAAAGAGGTTTACGGCAGTTTTACAAGTTTTCAGGGATTTGTAGAAGAGATGTACAATTGTGTTACCGATTACAACAAAGCCGGCGCCTGGAATCCATATCTTTTTGCCGATGAAACCCTGAACAACTATCCCTATTCTTTCGATTTGGGAAATTATTGGGATCAGAGCGCTTTGCTCTACGGAACAACAGCCAATACCGATAATGAACCGAGGAGTAAAAGAATATGGCCCTTGTGTTGGTACGGCATCCGGAAAGCCAATCTGGGACTAAGTAAACTTGACCTGTTAACGGATGCCACGCAGGAAGAAAAGGATTTTATCAAAGGGCAGTGCCTTTTTTTCCGGGGCTGGTTCCATTTCGAACTGATGCGTTATTGGGGAGGTCTGCCCTATATTGATACCGTATTGGTTGCCACAGATGATTTAAGCTTACCGCGGTTGTCATATCGTGAAACGGCTTTAAAAGCGGCAGAAGATTTAAAAGCGGCAGCAAAACTGTTACCTGTCGATTGGGATAAATCGGTGACAGGGCAGCCTACTTTAGGCAATAACCACCAACGGATCACCAAGATCCACGCATTGGGCTATCTGGGTAAAGATTTATTGTATGCGGCCAGCCCGATGATGAATGAAGAATCGACGGGAAAGGCCGTATTCGATAGTGAACTTTGTCAACAAGCGGCAGATGCTTTTTCCGAACTCCTCAAGATTTGTGACGAAACGGGAGCTTATAAGTTACAGCCGTGGGCCACATGGACGGATAACTTTTGGGTTTGGTCTCCCAGCAACCACGTTCTTCCCGGCGGCACGGAAGTTATTATGTACCCTATGACCGGTAAATATTCACAGCCAAGATGGTCAACCGTACAGGGTACGGTTCCTGTGGCTTTGGGTGGGGGAATGCAAAAAAATGTAGAAGTGCCTACGCATAATTTTATTAAAAACTATGCCATGGCCAACGGTTTGCCCATCGATGACCCGCATTCGGGGTATAATCCGAACGATCCGTGGACAGGGCGTGAACCCCGTTTTTATTCCGATATCATTATCGACGGAGACCAGCTGGTTTATAGCACAGCGCCTCCTACCAGCGTCCGATTCGCGGAATTATACAACGGCGGCTCATACCGCAGCACGGTAGGTAACAGTGTGACGGGGTATTTCTATAAAAGGTTCAGTCCTATAGGATGCAACAGTTGGGATAATAAATGGGCAAGTTGGCAATGTTATATTCCTTATTTGCGACTGGCGGATATCTATCTGATGTATGCAGAAGCGGTATTACAAGGTTATGGCAACCCATCGTCTAAAGCGCCCAACTATTCCCTCACTGCGGAACAGGCGTTGAACATAATCAGGAACCGTGCACAATTACCGGATATAGATGCCCGGTATACTTCAACAAAAGAAGCCTTTATGGGCGAAATTATTCGGGAAAGGGCAGTGGAATTGGCTTTTGAAGCACATCGATTTCACGATTTACGTAGGTGGAATTTGAATGGAGAGATGAAATACAGGGAGAAAACGGCCATTGACTTTGACCGCGGTCCGAACGGGAAACCAATCAATTTACAAGAAAGGATTGTGATCACGAGGGTGGTTGAAAAGAAACACAACTGGTTGCCGTTTCAGGTGAAATTTACCACTTTATATCCCGAATTTCCTCAAAATCCGGGCTGGTAATTTAGACGGGCAGTCGAATAATAACAACCTAAAAATTCCACGAAATGAAAATAAAATACGATATACTATCTACCTTATTGGTTTTTTTAATGCTGTGTTCCACAGGAAAAAGCTTTGCCCAAAGGAGGCAACATACCAAATACATAACAATTGATGCTGTTGTTCAAGATAATAACGGAAATCCCATAAGCGGAGCAACGATCTCGGCAAATGACGGATGGGTGGTCGCTTTTTCAGATGATTCGGGGGAGTTCACCATATCCGTTCCGGATCAGTCTGATCTCTCCATAGAAGCTCCCGCGTTTGAGCCGGTTTATTTTCAGGCGGGAGAATTTGCCGGAATGGAATTGTTCCAATTGGAACCCCATGTTCCCTTATATAGTAAAAGGGATAGCGTAAATATCGCTTTTGGAAGAATTCCGAAGGGCAACCTAATAGGTTCAGCTACTTTTTTATTGGCCGACGATATAATCAAATACGATAACACCCAATGGCTTTCCGATGCCCTCCTGGGCCGCATACCCGGTTTGCTGGGCTATAACAATATCCGCGGATTGGGGAATGCTTTATTTATTATTGACGGATTGCCCCGTGATATCTGGACGATAAACTTGGCGGAAGTGGAGCAGATAAGCGTGTTAAAGGACATCAATTCGGCAATGTTATACGGAAGCGAGGCGGTAAACGGTGTGGTTTTAATTACCACCAAAAGAGGAAATCCCAATAAGAGTAAAATAAATGTTACGGCCTATTACGGTGTCTCACTACCCATGCAACTGCCTAAATACCTGTCATCGGCCGATTATATGACATTGTATAATGAAGCCCGCGTGAACGACGGTTTAACCCCGCTATATAAAAAGAGAGTGATTGAAAACTACAGAAAAAGACATAACATTTATCGTTATCCGGATATCGATTATTATTCCAATGACTACCTGAAATCTTATAAACCTTTTGCAAAAGGAATGGCTGAATTTTCAGGGGGTAATAATACCGCCACCTATTATACCAATATGGGATGGGAGTATGCGGGAAGCCTGTTGAATTTTGGTGAAGGAAGAAACGGCCGCAGGAACAGATTCAATTTAAGGGGCAATGTCGATTTAAATGTTAATTCTTTTATCAAAGCCTCCTTAGATGCCGTGGCGGTATTTTCAAACAACAAGGAACCTGTGGGTGATTACTGGAGTAATGCGGCTACGTTAAAGCCCAACCTGTTTTCCCCTCTCCTGCCCATTAAGTATATTGTTTCAACAGAACCTTTGCTGAAATCACGAAAAAATGATGTGGGAGAAATTTACTTGCTGGGGGGCACGCAATCCTATTTGACAAACCCCATTGCCGACGGCTATTCGGGTGGCACCAGTGAAAATATACAACGGAACTTTTCACTGAACAACCGGATCGACTTTGATTTAAGTGATTTCCTGAACGGATTGGCTTTTCATACCAATATCAGTTTCGATTATTTCACCAATTATGATCAACGCGTTGCCAATGAATATTCGGTCTATGAGCCCACCTGGAATTTGACAGGAGATTCAATAGTAGCTTTGGTGAAATACGGAAATGATTCGCGTCCCGGAACCCAGTCCGTTTCTGGCACGTATTATCAGAGAAGGTTTGGTTTTTACGGCCTGCTCGACTATAACAGGATATTTAATGAGGTGCACCAATTCACGGGTTCACTCTTGGGATTCGCCAACAGCTATAAGATGATGGGAGATTACCAGAGTAAAAAAAATGCCAACCTCGGACTGAGGCTAAACTATATTTATAACAGGAAGTATATGGTTGATTTTAGCAGTGCCTATGTCAATTCCGTGAAGTTGCCCCCAAAAGCAAGAAGGGCATTCTCTCCCTCTTTCGGGCTTGCCTGGATGATTAGTTCCGAGAATTTTATGTCATCCGCAAAAGCGATCGATTACCTGAAACTCCGATTGACAGGGGGTATCATCAATTACGATGCAGGAATCGGGGGATTCTTCGATTACATCGGCCGATATGCCAAATCCACCGGTTATCAATGGAATGAATTGAACTGGGGTAACGAAGGCGTCGTTGCCGTGCAGGGTGAAAATAATGTGATGGGGTTTGAAAAACGAAGAGAGTTGAATATCGGGATTGAAGGGAGTTTCTTCCACCAGATGCTGGCGCTCGAAGCCAATATCTTTTCCAGTTTGAATTACGACATGGTTACCCGTGCACAAACCATATACCCCACTTTCTATTCACAATTTATTCCTTATGTCAATTTTGATAAAAATGCGTACAAAGGTGCGGAAATCGGATTGACTTTCAATCGCAAATTAGGGGATTTCCGGATTGTACTGGGGGCAAATGCATTGTACACAACGTCGGAAGTTATAAGAAGAGACGAAATATATGCCGATGCGTATCAATATCGTCAGGGACGCCCTGTAGACGCCCGTTTCGGATTGGTTGCAGCCGGGCTGTTTATGGATGAAGAAGAGATCGGCAACAGTTCCACCCAAACTTTTGGCACAGTAAAGCCAGGGGATATTAAATATGTGGATCAGAACAACGACGGCGTTATCAATATCAACGATGAGGTTCAGATTGGCCGTTGGCAGGCTCCTTTTTCTTATGGATTACACTTGCGCCTGACGTACAAAAATGTATCTTTTTACGCTTTAGGAAATGGTCGCAAGGGGGCAGATTCTTATATAAACGGGAACTATTATTGGGTGGACGGAGATAAAAAATATTCGGAGTACATATTGAACCGTTGGACGGAAGAAACCAAAACAACGGCCACTTATCCGCGTCTGACAACGATGACCAGTACGAATAATTTCCGCAATTCTACCTTTTGGCTGTATAGAGACGACTATTTTACGTTGCAACGGGCACAATTGACCTATGAATTTCCCAAAGTCCTGGCACAAACGCTGCAAATGAAAAACATCAGTTGTTTTTTAGACGGAACCGGCCTTTTCACCGTTTCAAAATACCGGGATATAAAAGAACTGAGGGTGGGGTCTGAACCAAACTACCGTTCATTTTCCGTTGGATTAAAAATGCAGTTTTAAAAAAATACCAAAATGAAACAAAATAATATATATTTTATTATCTTATTGATTGTATCAATACATTGCGTTTCGTGTGAGAACCTACTCGAACCTGAAAACGAGAATTTTACCACTTTCGAGCAAGTGTATAAGGATCCGGAGTATGCCGAAGGCCTGTTAATGACCGTATATTCTAAATTACCCACCAACAGCCTGAAATATACCGAGGTTGCTACCGACGATGCCGTCAGCAATAACACATCGAATGGATTCCTGAAAATGGCTACAGGACAGTGGTCCGCGTTGTATAACCCCGTAAGTGAGTGGAACAACTCAAATTCAGCCATATTTTATATCAATCAATTTATCCCTATCATTGATACGGTAGGTTGGAAATGGTCGAACGAAGAGATAAATGACATGTTTAAAAAAAGGCTTAAGGGAGAAGCGTACGCTTTGAAAGCGCTGTTTGAATACCATCTGCTGGTAACGATCGGGGGAATAGGAGAAGACAATCAACTGTTGGGAATTCCAATCTATAACGAGTTCATGGAATTCGATGCCGATTTTAACGTTCCGCGTGCGAGTTTTGCCGAATCGGTCAAGCAGATATATGCCGACTTGGATAAAGCGTCGGAATACCTTACCATGGACGATTACTACAATATAAGTTCAGTCTCACAACTTCCGCCCGGCTACGAGAGAGTGAATACAGACAACTACAATACGGTTTTCGGAGATTTTGCCAAACAACGCATCAGCGGCCGGATAGTAAAAGGAATCAAAGCGCGTGTAGCCTTGTTGGAGGCGAGCCCCGCCTTTTCGAACGGAGATATTGCTTTATGGGAGAAAGCGGCCGATTATGCGGCTGTACTGATCGACAAGAATAATGGTGTCGAAGGGCTGGATCCGGATGGGCACCGTTTTTTTGAAGGAGCCATGATCGAAGCCATTATCTCCACAAAAAAAGAACAGGAAGAAATAATCTGGAGAAAGGCAATCGGAGCAACGTTATACCGTGAAGCCGCCAATTATCCTCCCTCTTTATATGGAAGAGGGGAAGTGAATCCTTCGCAAAACCTGGTGGATGCATTCCCCTGTATCAATGGATACCCCATTTCCGATCCGCGAAGCGGATATAACCCGGAAGAACCTTATGCCAACCGTGACCCCCGCTTAGCGCTATACATCGTGTATGACGGGAGTAAATTGAAAGGGAATGTAATTCATACCGGTGTAGGGGGAAAGGTAGACGCCAAAGATTCCATCGCAACATCAACACGTACGGGATATTACCTTCGGAAAATGTTAAGAGAGGATGTCAATCTGGATCCGGTGTCGCCGGCGGCAAAAAATCATTACGACACACACATGAGATATACCGAACTGTACCTCTCCTATGCCGAGGCAGCCAACGAAGCTTGGGGACCGGATGGTACCGGAAACCACAATTACTCGGCCCGAGACGTAATAAGGGCTATCCGTAAACGGGCAGGAATAAGCCAACCCGATCTATATGTAAATTCTATTTCCACCAAAGAGGAGATGAGAAAGCTGATCCGAAACGAGAGACGGATCGAACTCTGTTTCGAAGGTTTTCGCTTCTGGGATTTGCGTCGCTGGAAAGAAGATTTGACACCGACGGTAAAAGGAGTCAATATTCATGGGAGAACGTTCGATATTGTGGATGTTGAAGAGCGTAAATACGATAATTCATACATGCATTATGCTCCACTGCCTGAAGGAGAGGTGCTTAAATTTAACGCCCTTATCCAAAATAAGGGATGGTGATCGCATTCATTGATTTTATACAAAAAGATAAACAGGAACCATTATGAGAAAAATAGTAATTATGATAATTTTCGTATTTGCTTTGTCAGCATGCGAAAACCAAGAGAATGTTTTTCCCGACTTTAATTTTACGGCGGCATATTTCCCCTACCAATATCCTGTCAGAACCCTGATATTGGGCGATTATATATACGATAACAGCAACGATAATGAACACAGATTTCTGATTTCGGCAGGATTTGGAGGTGTATATGCAAATACCAGGGACAGGGTTCTCAATATACAAGTGGACGAAAGCCTATGCAAAAATGTACGGTTCGGATCTACGTCGAATGCTATACAACCCATGCCTTCCAATTATTACACGTTAAGCTCTTCAGATAAATTGACAATCCTTGCGGGGAAATTTAATGGAAGCATTGCCGTACAGTTGTCGGAAGAATTTTTTAACGATCCATCGGCAATCCAATTGAATTACGTGATTCCTTTGCGCATTGTCGGCTCTAATGATGTGGATTCTATTTTGAGAGGAAAGCCGGCCGTAAACAATCCGGATCCGAGAATTTCAAGTCATTGGGATGTTGTTCCCCGCGATTTCACCCTGTTTGCCGTAAAGTTTGTGAATCCTTATCACGGAACATACTTTCATCGTGGGAAGAGCATACTTAAAGATGCCGCAAACAACATACTTGAAACCAATATATACCGGACACGCCATATCGTTGATAATGAATTATGGAGTTTGGGAACAAGTGGAAAAAATCAAGTAACCGTAAAAGGCAATATTCACTCCTCAAGTATTACGGGAGAGCTCAATTTGATTTTGGATTTTGCGGATAATGGAGAATGCACGGTTAAAGAAGGGAAAGGCGCTGTGCATGCTATTACCGGTACCGGTAAATTTGTCAAAGACGGCGATACTTGGGGAGATAAAAAGCGCAATGCAATTTACCTGAACTATCAATTTACGGACGGAGTTAACACCTATTCCGCCACAGATACATTGGTAATAAGGGACAGAGGAATTGTTATGGAGGTTTTTGAACCGGCAGTATTCGATTAAGGCAATTGTTTATCACACACGTTTATTTGGAAAATCGGTTATTTTATGATGTAATTGAATGCACCGGAAGGAGGATGTGCCTTTGTCGGAATCTTGAAACTTTGACAAAGGTTCTCCTCTACATCCTCTTGTTCGTTCCGGGTTAAAGTAAATCTAATCGTTATTTACACAGGTAAATTGCTTTTTTTTGGCATTCAATATAAGCGAATGAATTATTGTCAACCCACAACTTATTTTATTCAATCCATTTATAATTTACAGCATTCATGAAACTTACTCCTATTTTAATTGGATTATGGCTGTTGATTGCATTTTCATGCAACCAACATAATTCCCAATGTAAAGAATACATTGAGGATTACATTACTTATCCCTATTCCGATGCAAATCCCATACCCCTGTTTGGAAAGATATACCCCTATTTCCGATACGACGGCTATACTACCTTGCCGGAAAAGAAATCATGGAAAATCGTCGAACTTGAAAATGACTTTTTAAAAATTAAAATATTCCCCGAAATTGGTGGTAAAATTTGGTCGGTGATTGATAAGAGATCGGGGAAAGAAATGTTTTATGGAAATGAGGTGGTTAAATTCAGGGACATCTCCTTACGTGGGCCGTGGACAAGCGGAGGTATCGAATTCAACTATGGAGTTATCGGACATTCTCCATCCTGTTCTTTTCCGGTAGACTACCTTGTCCGAAACAACAAAGACGGAAGTGCCAGTTGTTTCATCGGTACGTTAGATTTGTTAACACGCACTTATTGGAGTGTTGAGATCAATCTACCCAAAGACAAAGGTTGGTTCACCACAAAATCTTTTTGGCATAACCGTACAGGCTCTCCGCAGCCTTACTACAACTGGGTGAATACCGCCATTACAGCCAAAGACGACCTGAGACTCATCTATCCGGGTATATACAACATCGGGCATGAGGGAACGATCGCATCGTCATGGCCTTTTGATTCCGTTCAAAATAAGGATATCTCTCTCTGGAGGGAAAACAATTTTGAGAGCGATCGATCCAAATCTTATCACATTATCGGAAGTCATGATTCCTATTTTGGTGCATACTGGGAAAACGATCATTTCGGCTGGTTTCATTATTCGGACAGGGAAGAAAAATTGGGGAAAAAGATGTTCAGTTGGGCTTTATCCGATTTAGGCAAGATATGGGAAGAATTATTGACGGATCAAAACGGACAATATATTGAATTACAGAGCGGTAGGCTGTTTAACCAGAATATGGTAAGCAGTTCCTTTACTCCTTTCAAGCAGATCTTGTTCCAGCCCTATCAGACCGATGTATGGACTGAATATTGGTTCCCTTTCGAGGAGATGAAAGAGGTAAAAAATGTCACTTTGACAGGGGCAATTGATGTTGAAAAAAACCGAAACTCTTACGATATTTCAATATACCCTTTGCAAGCAGGTGAGGACACATTGAGAGTATATAACAATGACGGTCAAATAATAAAAGAAGAACACGTAAAATTAGGAATCCGGCAACTTTTTTCCCTGAATATTCCTGTCTCTGACAACGAAGAACTGACAAGAATATTTTACGGAAATCGGTTGTTGTGGCAAAATGAGGATAACAGGTTAAACCGTCCGGTAAAAACCGTCGACGATTTTGACTGGGATACCGGTTACGGACAATACCTTAGAGGCCGGGATTTAATGGGATTTCGTTTGTATGACCGGGCCGAACCCTATATAAAAGAATCATTGGAGTTGAATCCGAACTACATTCCTTCCCTGGTTGAGTTGGCCAGGTTGTACTCCCATCAGATGAAGTACGACAGCGCATTTTCAGTAGCCCAAAAAGCGTTGTCCATTGATACGTACGATGCGGCAGCCAATTATGAATACGGTTGCGCGGCATTTCGTCTGAAAAAATATTTCGATGCGCTCGACGGTTTTGAAGTGGCTTCTTTAAGTGAATCTTACCGAAGTGCGGCATATACCAAAATCAGCGAGATTTATTTCGTCCGGAAAGATCTAGTGAAATCCTTGGAATACGCCCAAAAAAGTCTTGTAAACAACCAAAACAACATTCAAGGATTGCAATTAGCCTATTTAAGTTATTCACTCACAGGTGAAAGCAAAAAGGCCGAAGAGACCGGAAAAAGGATATTGGAACTGGATCCGCTGAATCATTTCGTACGGTTTGAAAACTATTTAAAACGTGGCGATACTCAAGCATTGACTGAATTCAAGAACGGCATCCGGAATGAAATGCCGGAGCAAACCTATCTGGAACTGGGGACGTGGTACCATCAACTGAATTTGCCGGATAGAAGCCTTAAAATATTGGAGCAATCGCCCGAAACTCCGGTTGTATGTTATTGGAAAGCGTTTTTAAATGACGCCCTGTATGCGGAAGATGAAAAGACAATCAATTTACAAAAAGCCCTTGAGAGGGAACTTTCTTTTCAGTTTCCTTTCAGGGAAGAGAGCAAAGAGATTCTTGAATGGGCGATAAAGGAGCAACCGCACTGGATTCCACGTTATCTGTTGGCTTTGCTTTATAGGTCCAGGAACAGAAATGACGAGGCGTATAACCTGATGTCATCTGTCCGTGAAGAGGTAAATTTTGCCCCTTTTCATGCATTTTCCGCACAGTTGGCAACAGACCTTGAGGCTAAAGGAAATTACCTGAAAAAAGCGGTTTCATTAGCACCTGCCGAATGGCGATACGTCAGCGATTTAACCCGTTATTACCTTGCCAGCAACGAGCATATAAAAGCGCTCGAAACCATTACACCTTTTTGCACAAACCATCCGGAACAATATCAGACAGGATTGTTGTATGTGCGCGTACTAATAAAAAATAAAGAGTATGAAACGGCGGAAAAAGCATTAAGTGACATCATTGTTCTCCCCGCCGAAGGTTATCGGGACGGACACAAATTATACCGGCAGACAAAATTGATGTTGGCTGCAGAAGCACTTTTAAAAAACAACACGAAATATGCGAAACAAAAAATAAATGAAGCCCGGCTGTACCCTCGTAACCTGGGTGTGGGCAAGCCAAACGACGAAGATATTGATTTCAGGCTGGAAGACTGGCTGGATGCATTAATCGCACAGAAAATAAAAAAACCGGATGAGCAAGATGAATATTTGAAGAAAGTTGCTTTTTCAAAAAAAAGCGACAATTCAATGCATTATTTATTGCAGGTACTGGCATTTTACCGGTTAGGCGAGAAGCAGCATGCAAACGACATGATGCGCAAATGGTCGTCGGCGCAAAACGACTCTCGTGTGAAAAATTGGGGAAACACCTTTTATGATACCCATAAAGATAAAGATTATGCGTTTGACTATAAGATGATTGCGGAGGTTATAGAATCAATAACGAGTGCTGAATTTATACGATTATTTTAAATAAATCGAGAAATGCAACCCCTTAATTATACAGAAACAACTAAAAAAATTGTCATGAAGTATTGTTTTTTAATGTTATCGTTGCCGGTTTTTGTGATTTTTAATTTTTCCCGATCGTATTCACAAACCGTATCGAACGTACAAAAACCGGAAGATGCGGCGGTGGTCTATGTGGAGAGAAATCCCAAACCTGTTGCAACAAAATCTGAGCAGGAGAACGGTTTTATCGTTTACCCCGGTCATTCGTTGAAAATGTCGTTTGAACATTCAAGGCCCGACTCAATGCGACTCACGGGTATCGATGCCTTTGCCGCGCAAGGAGAAATCATTCCGGTGACTTTTTGTGTATATGCACTGCGTGATATAGAAAACGCACAATTAAAAATTTCCGATTTAAAGAAGAACGACGGAACGGTTATTTCCGCAACAAGCATGAAGCCGTATATAGTGAAGTACTTGACTAAAAGATTCATGTATCAGAAACTTCAACATTTGGTGAATGCTCCCGTGTACATCACATCACTTGAAAAAACCGTCTCAATTTCCACCGATAGAAGTGAAAAAATCTGGATAAATTTTCATTCTCCCGAGCATGCTCTGCCCGGGGTATATACCGGTACGATCACACTTCAAACAGAAGATGCATCTCAGGAGATCCCTTTAAAAATACGGATTTTGCCTTTTAAACTCCCGGAGCCAGAAGGGTTGCTGTATGGATTGTACTATATGGCTTATAATCAGGTATTCGGAAATCTTAAAACGGTTGATGAGATGCGTGCACAAGTACGGCACGATCTGGCGGATATGCGGATGCACGGTATGACCTCCATAGGGATATGCAATGGGGTGGATCCAAGCAGTTATACGGTTTCCGATAAAGGAGACGTGAAATTTCATTTCGATGGCAACACGCTTTTCGAATTAACCATGGAGGCATACAAAGAATATAAATTTCCAGAACCGGTTATTGACATGTCCCGGGCGGCACAAAAGGCAACGAAAGGGCATCGATTCGGCACTCCGGAATATGATTCAATCTATGTCAGCTTTTATAAAGAACTGTTTAAAGAAGCAGCATCCAAAGGTTGGCCGGCAATGTATGTGCAACCTTACGATGAACCGGGTTGGCATTCACAGCAGGAACGCGATGAAAACCTGCATTTATTGAAAGTGTTGAAAGCGGCCGGCATTCCAACGGAAATAGATGGCCCGGGCGATAATTACTTTGTCAATATTGCGGGGCCGCATGCCGATTTTTGGAACTACAATGCGGCAATCAGTTCGGAAGAAGATGTGCAAAAAGCACAGTCGGAAGGGCGTAAGGTTACCCTTTACAATTACGATGTTTCCGGTTGGCTCGGAGAATGCGGCCGCTGGGCAACCGGACTGTTTAATTGGAAATTCGGACTCGATGGCGCTTTTAACTGGGTCTATTTTGGTGGAAGAGAAGATCTTTATAATGACTTCGATTCGAAAATCGGCGATTGGATGCACCATTATCCCAAAACAACTGCGCATCCGGGCGGTAGCTCCATCGGCTGGGAAAATATTCGTCAGGGAATAAACGACAGGCACTATCTTGAACTTTGTCAGCAAACCATCTCAAGGGCGAAAGCCAAAGGAGGAGCAGCGGCGAAAGCTGCCGAAGAAGCGGATAAAATGCTTAAAGAACTTCGCACAAGTTTGAGCAACAATCCGACAGCTCAATACAAAAACATGGATTGGACAATGTATCTTCCTGAAGAGGAAGCTAAAAAGCACGCTTTTATTCCTCCCATTCACGGAAAAATTTCTGCTTATGCCAGCGGCGCATACAAGTACGGGAACAATCTGCAATTGGATGATTACGATAAAATCCGTCAAATGGTAGCGGCACACATCGTGCACATGATGGAAAAAATGGAAGAGGTCTCCCCTACAGGAATAACGATCCCTCCCAATGTGAAAATATCCAAGACAATCCCCAAACCGGAATTTGCTCAAAAAACGATCCATATTCCCGGTTTAAAAAACGCTCCGGTTATTGATGGGCAGGTTACTCTTAATGAATGGAAAGACGCTGCCGAAGTAGAATTGACGTTGAATGATGTTTTTGAATCACCTCAAATGCCTACAAAAGTACATTGCGGGCTACATAACGGTACGTTGTACATTGCATTTACCTGCACCGAGGAAGTGATCGATTTTCTTACCGTCAATGCTACGGAGCAAGGAGACAACGTTACGAGTGATGACTGTGTAGAGGTATTCCTTGATCCCGGAATTACGCAGAGTAAATTTTATCATGTAGCCGTAAACCCGCTTGGAATCTATTTGACGGATGGAAGTTACAAGGATTGGAATCCCGACATAAAAACGGCGGCATCAATAAACAAAGAAAAACAGGAATGGATTGTGGAGCTCGGTATCCCTGTAAAAGGGATGAAATTAGTTCCCCGGTTTGGATTGAACTTCAATCGTGAACGCAGACCAAAAGATGCATTACTCGAACTTTCATCGTGGGTAATGACAAGAGGCGGCTTTGGCAGACCGGAGAGATTTGGAACCGCAATTATCGATGATTAGCAAGACATTTTTTATTCTGTTATATGTAATTTGTTCATTACAAATAAATTGGAATTGAATATTTATTTATCAAATAATTATTAAAAACTAAAAATCATGAAAAAATTTATTTATTATTTTATCCTTTTATTCTTTGCGGTAGTGTTTATTCATTGTGAGGATGAATTAATACCACCTCCAAAAGAAATCATACCTGAAGAGATTATTACATGTTATTATGTTTCAACAAGCGGAGATGACACAAATACCGGCATCACAAAGCAAGATGCGTGGAAAACAATATCTTACGCAGCAAAGGAGGCAAATCCGGGTGATACGATTTTAATAGAAGGTGGTAATTATGACAATGAAAATGTGGTTATTGCAAATGCCGGATCGGAAGCTTCCCCGATCGTCTTTATGGGATATAACGGCACCCCGGTGCTCGATGGAAAAGACTGGCTATCTGTTGGCATTCATATATCCAAGAAAGATTACATCGTATTAAAAAACATAAAAGTAAAAAATTACCGGACAGGAATTTTAATTGAAAGTACCAAGAACAATACGTTAGATGGTGTTATTGTAGATTCATGTTGTAACACAGATTATGCGAACAAAGGATGGGATGGTTACGGCATACAATTGAAATACGCCGAAAATGCCCTTATCAAAAACTGTTCGACCACAGATAACGGGGGAAACAACATTCACCTGTTTAAATCGAACAATTGTACGCTTGAAAATTGCAAATCTTACTCCAAACAATCGGAAGATAATCAATTTGCGACCGATTATTATATCGTATTGGAGTGGAGCAGTAATAATACTATCCGAAACTGTCACACAGAGAATACAACCGGATGGGGAAAAGGCGACCACGGTATCATCATCAAGGACAATCCGAGTACAACAGGAACACATAGCACCAATAACCGCTTTGTCAGCTGTACCTCAAAAAATTTTGAAGAGTGCTTTTCTTTTTCGCACGGTGCGCATCACAATGTAGCCGATAGCTGTTATGCCGATAATACGCGTAAATCGGGTGGATTCAATACCTGCCTGATGGTTAGGGATGGCGCCGAAAACAATACGTTCAGCAATTGCAAGGCAGTTGGAAAAACGCAAGTTGTCACCGTTTACGACGGATCGCGTGAAGGGGGAGCCAATCAAATGCAAACCGGGAACAAATTCGTCAATTGTATTTTTGAAAAAGGAATAATCGGAGCCTATTTCAGAAGTTCGGTCAATACAACATTCAAGAATTGCAATTTTATCAATATCACTCACCTGTTCAGATTCAGCGTAACCGCTTACGGAGGAGCAGATGACAACTCAGGTACTCTTATTCGCAACTGTATACTTTCTGGCGTTACGAAACAATATGAGACCATATCCCGAAACGGAGGATGGGGGCTATGGACCGGTTCAGCTTATTCAAATGAAGCCGGTTACAGCGACATGGATGATGTTACGTTCGAATACACTAATTTCTGGAACGGGTTTGCGCAAATCACCGGCACGGGAAATATAGCCGTTGATCCGCTATTTGCAGACGAAACGAATTCCGACTACCACCTGAAATCGAAAGAAGGGCGTTGGAATGGAAACGGATGGATAACGGACAATATAACCAGTCCGTGTATCAATGCCGGTAATCCGAATGATGAATATTCAAAAGAACTTTCTCCCAATGGCGAAAGAATAAATATAGGAGCTTACGGAAACACGGCTGAAGCATCAAAAAGTTCGGAGAATGTGGCACCACCGGCAGATGACAACAAGATCACTCTTGTCACGGAGAAAGCTGTCGGAGAGAAAATCAAGATTGCGCTATATGCCGCTGCGGAAGATCAGGCCGATGTCTGGATAGACCTGAACAACAACGGGAAAAAGGACGCCAATGAAACGCCGGCATTTACCGTACCCTCTACCGGCCCTGTAGCCACGGGATTTGTGGAATTTGAAATTGGCGCACAGACCGTACATATTTACGGCAAAGTATATCGGCTGGATTGTCCCAAAAATAGGATTACTGCTTTGTTGTCGAATAAAGAACTGCGTAACCTGTTTTGTTACGGAAATAAAATTACAGGGGAAAATGCCACTGCCCTGATGAACTCTTTACCCGATCGCAAGGAGGCAAGTTTTGCAGGCACATTGGCTTTTATTGATACAACCGTTCCGGATGAACAAAACAAGGCTACAAAAGCCGACGTGGATATCGCGGTTTCCAAGAACTGGGGAGTCTTTGATTATAAGGGCAGTAATTCAAACAAAGTACCTTACGAGGGAGAACCCGACGATGTTGATAAAATCACTCTTGTCACGGAGAAAGCTGTCGGAGAGAAAATCAAGATTGCGCTATATGCCGCTGCGGAAGATCAGGCCGATGTCTGGATAGACCTGAACAACAACGGGAAAAAGGACGCCAATGAAACGCCGGCATTTACCGTACCCTCTACCGGCCCTGTAGCCACGGGATTTGTGGAATTTGAAATTGGCGCACAGACCGTACATATTTACGGCAAAGTATATCGGCTGGATTGTCCCAAAAATAGGATTACTGCTTTGTTGTCGAATAAAGAACTGCGTAACCTGTTTTGTTACGGAAATAAAATTACAGGGGAAAATGCCACTGCCCTGATGAACTCTTTACCCGATCGCAAGGAGGCAAGTTTTGCAGGCACATTGGCTTTTATTGATACAACCGTTCCGGATGAACAAAACAAGGCTACAAAAGCCGACGTGGATATCGCGGTTTCCAAGAACTGGGGAGTCTTTGATTATAAGGGCAGTAATTCAAACAAAGTACCTTACGAGGGAGAGTAAATAATCGTAAGAATAAAGAAACTAAAAATGCAAATCATGAAAGGGAAATTTTACTTGCTATTTGCTATAATCGTCCTTTTATCTTCTTGTAATCCCATCTTGAAAAAAAAGGAACCAAACGAAATCTGCCTGCCTGTTCAGACAGAAGTACCTGATCGGCCTGACGGTCAAAAACATGTACTGGGGCTCACAACCCCCAAAATGGATACGGTAAGGGTCGGGTTTATTGGATTGGGAATGCGTGGTCCTGGTGCAGTACAAAGGTTTTCCCACATTGCGGAAACAAAAATCGTAGCCCTTTGTGACCTGCATCCTGACCGGGTTGAAAAGGCTCAAACAATTTTAGACAGGGCCGGTCGTCCACGTGCTGCCGGATACAGCGGGAGCGAAGATGCATGGAAAGAACTTTGCCGCAGAGACGACATCGATCTGGTTTACATTGCAACCGACTGGAAACATCATGCCCCTATGATCGTTTATGCAATGGAGCAAGGCAAGCATGTAGCTTGTGAAGTTCCTGCTGCCATGACCCTGGAAGAAATATGGGATATAATTAACACGGCCGAACGAACACAAAAACACTGCATGCAATTGGAAAACTGCGTGTACGATTTCTTTGAACTGACCACTCTCAATATGGCACATCAGGGTGTTCTGGGAGATATTTTATATGCCGAAGGCGCCTACATTCATCAGCTTGAAGAATACTGGGAATCTTACGAAAGTGATTGGCGCATGGAATACAATAAAAACCACAGAGGCAATATTTACGCTACGCACGGAATGGGTCCGGCCTGTCAGGCTCTTGATATACATCGCGGAGACAAAATGAACTACCTGGTGGCAATGGACAGCAAACCGGTAAGTATCCCTGCTTACCTGAAAGAAAAACACGGCGAGGAGGCTCCCGATTTCAAAAACGGCCAGCACACCATGACTATGATCCGCACCGAAAACGGGAAGACCATCCATATTCAACACGATGTAGCCTCTCCCCGCCCCTACAGCCGTATGTATCAGATACAGGGCACGAAAGGGTTTGCCAATAAATATCCGGTAGAAGGATATGCCTTGAAAGCGGATACCGTTGAAGAAAGTGTGGTCCCCGACCGGAAAAATATGTCGGCACATTTTTTTGTTGCGGATGATGTAAAAAAAATACTGATGGAGAAATACAAACATCCCATCCATGTAGAACTGGGAGAAACAGCTAAAAAAGTGGGAGGACACGGGGGAATGGACTTTATCATGGACTATCGCCTCGTTTACTGCTTAAGAAACGGCTTGCCACTCGATATGGATGTCTATGATCTGGCGGAGTGGTGTTGTCTCGCTCCTTTAACGGCTTTATCCCTTGAAAATAATTCGGCGCCCGTGGCCATTCCCGATTTTACCCGCGGACACTGGAACGATGTAAAAGGATACAGACACGCGTTTTGCAAATAATTTTTAACAGTGAACCATAAACAATTAGACTATATTATTTCTATGATTACCAGAAGTTTGAATCAAATGTCGTTGTTGAAGAAAATGAGAATAATTGTTTTCTTTCTATTATTTTTCCCATTGATTGCATGGGGACAAGGAACAACAGTGAGCGGTAAAGTAGTGTCTTCAGATAAACAGGCTTTACCGGGTGTAACGATCGTGGTGAAAGGTACTTCCACCGGAACCACGAGTGATATCGACGGCAATTTTGTATTATCGGGCATTCCGAATGATGCTGTTTTAATATTTTCTTTTGTAGGAATGCACACTCAGGAAATTGCCGTCGATAACCGGAAAATCATTGATGTGATTATGGAAGAGGAGGCTATAGGGCTGGGAGAAGTAGTTGCCATTGGATACGGTACAACGAAAAAAAGCGATTTGACAGGCTCGGTATCTTCCGTCTCGGGTAAACATTTTAAAGATCAACCGGTCAAACGTATTGAAGATATCCTTCAAGGCCGCGCGCCCGGGGTGGAAGTTACCAACTTGAGTGGTATGCCCGGCGCAAGCGTAAAAGTTCGTGTCCGCGGTACTACATCTATCAATAAAAGCAGCGAGCCGCTGTATATTGTGGATGGGATTGTCGCCAGTGGATTAATAGGCCTCAATCCCTCCGATATTCAGTCGATTGAAGTATTGAAAGATGCGTCGGCCACAGCAATTTACGGCTCCCGTGGAGCTAACGGCGTGATATTGGTAACTACGCGTAGAGGTATGGAAGGCCGTATGGAAATAACATTCGAAACATCGATAGGTGTTTCCCGTTTGATGAAGCGGTATGACCTGCTTAACGCCTATGAATATGCAACGGCGCTCAATGATATTTGGGGTTCTTCCACAATTCCCGATGCCGACCTCAAAGCCTATGAAAACGGGACAAAGGGAATCGATTGGCAGGATATTATGACGCAAACGGGCATCAGTAAAGATTACAAACTGAGTATTTCGGGCGGGAATGTGAGAAGTCGGTATCTCGTCTCCGCAAACGTTCTTGATCAGGATGCCATAACTATTACAACCAATCTAAAAAGATACAGCCTGAGAGCGAATATTGATTCTGAAGTAACCCCCTGGCTAACGATGTCCGCCAAACTGAATGCTGCGAGAATGCATGTACATAACGGTAGCGTCAATCTGATGGAAGCAATCAATTATTCACCTGCCATGGAAATGAAAAACGAAGAGACGGGTGTATACAACAAAGACCCTTATAATGCCATCGGAAATAATCCTTACGGGACAAGAATGGCAAACTATGACGACAATTACCGGTATTACCTGAATGCCAACGGCACACTGTTGTTTAAAATTATTGACGGCCTTACTTTGTCCGTACAGGGAGGTTACAACTATGCCCATAATCCCTCTTATTCTTTCACCTCCAAACTGGTAGCCCCGGGAGCTATCAATGGTATGAGAAATCGCAGTCAACTTTCTCTCTTTTGGCAGAACACCAATAACCTGACCTGGCAGAAAACGATCGGCGATCATAATATTACCGCAACAGCGGTATGGGAAACCAGTAAAAGTCAATCTGCCGACCTGGATGTAAGCGGTTCAAATTTACGGAATGAAGCTGTAGTCGGATACTGGAATATTGGTAATGCCGACACGAAAAGTGAGAGCAACAGCTATTCGGATACTTCTATCGCCTCGGGGATCGCCCGTGTTATGTACAATTTCAAAGGACGATATTTCCTGACCGGTACTTTCAGGGCCGACGGTTCTTCCAAATTTCAGGGAAACAACAAATGGGGATATTTCCCTTCTGCTGCCGTAGCCTGGGACCTGGCAAAAGAAAGTTTCATGAACAATCAGGATGTTTTTCAACAAATGAAATTGAGAAGCAGTTTCGGAATCACGGGCAATCAGGGTATCGATGCTTACAGCACATTGGGGATGTTATCCGCTACCTCCTATGGTTGGGGTACATCTACGGATTATGTCGGTTACTGGGGAGATTCGTTTGCAACCCCCGACGTACGTTGGGAAAAAACGTACCAGTACGATGTGGGTTTGGATTTCAGCGTGTTGAGCGGGAAAATAAATTTAACGTTCGACTGGTTCCGGAAACAATCCAAGGATTTGCTTTTCAAGAAAGAAGTTCCGATGTATAACGGAGGCGGCTCATTTTGGGTAAACCAGGGAGAAGTAAAAAACACAGGGGTAGAATTTTCAGTTACCGCTTATCCGTTGAGAAGCAGTGAAGTTATATGGGAAACGGTCTTTAACGGTTCCTATGTGAAAAACGAAGTGGCAGATCTGTCCGGCGAGGATTTTATCCTGGATGCCACTTACAGCAACTATGGGGGCTCCATGCAGATCATGAAACCGGGATATCCGTTAGGATCCTTTTATCTGTATCCATGGAAGGGGTTTGACGATGAGGGCGCCAATCTCTATCAGAAAGCAGACGGAAGCCTGACGTCCAGTCCTACCGCTGCCGACCAGGTAATTGTGGGACAAGGCAATCCAAAATGGACGTTTGGATGGAATAATATGGTGTCGTGGCGAAACTGGAGTGCAAGCATATTTATCAATGCAGCCACCGGATTCGACCGGTTGAACCTGACTCGTTATGCGCTTGCATCCATGACCGGCATGTACAAGTTTATAACACTTCGCGATGCCTATTTCAAGGGTTGGGATTATGTGGAAAACAAAGCCGACGCGCGGTATCCAAGTCATACCAATTCCAACACAAAATACTACGGTAACTCGGATATGTGGTTGGAAAATGCTTCGTTCCTGAAATTAAAAAACATCAGTATCGCCTATCGAATTCCAAAACAAGTCGTAAAATTTGCGGATGTGCAATTGTCCGTAAGTGCGCAAAACCTGTTTACATTGACCCGATATAAAGGAATGGATCCGGAAGTGTATAATGCCTACAGCGGACTGGATATGGGCGCCTACCCGGTACCACGCACATTTACCTTTGATGCGAGATTGACTTTCTAAAAATGAAACATCGATTTTTAACAAAAATAATAGAGAACAATATGAAGACAACACATAAATACACTGGAGTATTGCTGTTTATGCTTTTACTTTTGTGGATGGCTTCCTGCAACGATTTTCTGACTGAAGATCCTAAGGGAAGATTGGCAACACAAAGCTTTTTCTCCGAAAAAAGCGATCTGGATGCATCGTTAAATGCGCTTTATTTCGTTGTCGCGGATGCGCAATATGCCAACCATTACACCGGCACGAATTTTTTAGCCGGTGACGATATCACCACCCATCCGGCCAGTAACAAACAATCGCTTAGGGAACACGATCAATTTGGCGTATCGGACAATAACGCCTGGATGCCTTATTTATGGGAACAACGTTGGAAGATTATAAAGGCAGCCAACTTTATCATCAATAATGCAGGGCGAACACCTGAAGCTTCTGATGAAGAGATCAAATCGGCGATAGCAAATGCTTCTTACTGGCGGGCATTCGCTTACTTCTACTTAGTGACAACCTGGGGGCCGGTACCTGTGATGCTGGAAGAAGAAATAAATTACGACGCGCAGCTACAATCGGTAGAGAAAATCTATGAATTGATTATACAGGATTTAAAAACGGCTGAGGAGAATTGTCCGGCATCATATGCCAAAGCGCCTTATGCCAGAAACGGAATGAATATAGCGGTCAGCCAGGGAGCGGTAAAGGCGACAATGGCTTACATATACATGGTCATGGCAGGATGGCCGCTGAATAAAGGAACGGAATATTACCGGTTAGCAGCCGAAAAAGCAAAAGAAGTGATCGACGGAGTGGAAAACGGTACTTACTATTATACTCTGTTGGACGAATACTGGAAGGTATATTCATGGGAATTCAACGATAATAATCCGGAAGTGCTGTTGGGCGTTTATTACAACAGGGATAGGAAAAGCAATATGTCGTCAGCATGTGACTTTCTACAAGACATGAAGCAAGGAGGATGGGGCGACACGAACGGTGAGATCAAATTCTGGAAAGAATTTCCGGAGGGGCCGCGTAAAGAAGCTACTTATTTCCCCAAAATAATGCTTAGTGATGGAAAATTATACGACTGGTGGTACGACACCGATCCTCCATCAAGGGCTGTTGTCGCTCCTGTTTTTATGAAAACCGTCGAAGGGGCGGTTCGAGGAACGGAATTTGATTATTCCAATCCCTCCAGGATCTCTTCTTCCGGTGAAAAACAGCACCAAGTGATTCGTCTTTCACAAGTATATTGTTGGTATGCCGAAGCAATAGGCCGAAGCGGACAAGTCAACACAAAAGCCATTGAAGGACTGAACAAGGTACGAAACAGGGCAGACGGCAAAGAATCGAATATCTATCACTCCGGCATGACTCCGGAAGAACTGGCTGAGGCCGCATACAATGAGCATGGATGGGAAATAGCAGGATACTACTGGGGTGGTCTGGCAAGCAGGGCCAGGGATATGTTCCGGATGTACCGTTATAAAGACCATTTTGAATTTCGAAAAGAGAATCCCCTGATAGAAGTGGCACCGGGTGTATTTCGAAAAGAAGCCGTTCCGGTAACAGGGGCATGGGACGATGGCAAAATGTATATTCCTTATCCTTACAAAGATGTCATTCTGAATCCAAACCTGAAATAATAATTAAAATGAAACTAAAATATAAAAATTATTCACGTCGTGAATTCATCAAAACGAATTTAATTGTCGGAACAGGTGCTGTCATGGGAGCGGGAACGACAGGCAGGGTGCTGGCAAGTTGTACGGCGATAAACAAAACCACGCCCGCCGTTTTAGGTGGAAGCCCCTTGATAACCTCCCACGACTGGCCCTCGTGGCCTGTGTGGAAACCGGAAACCGACGAGAAAAGATTGTTGGAAGTAATGCGGAGCGGCATATGGTCAAGAAATAAGGTCACGGACGAATTCGAAAAAAAATGGGCAGAATTACTGGGCGCCAAGCGCTGCCTGGCCGTGGTTAACGGCACCAACGCCCTCAACGCCTCCCTCGCGCAGTTGGAGATCGGATGGGGAGACGAGGTGCTGGTCACGCCCTACACCTTCATCGCCTCCGTGTCCTGCATCCTGTTCAACGGGGCCATTCCCGTCTTCGTGGACGTCGACCCCGAAACTTTCCAGATGGATCCCGAAAAGATCGAGGAAAAAATAACCCCGAATACCCGGGCGATCCTGCCCGTTCATATCCTGGGGCTTCCCTGCGACATGGAACGCATCATGCAAATAGCAAACAAACACAACTTGCCGGTAATAGAAGATGCCTGTCAGGCATGGCTGGCCGAAATAAACGGCAAAAAAGTGGGTACCTTCGGAAATGCGGGATGTTTCAGTTTCCAGACATCCAAAAACATGCCCATGGGTGAAGGGGGAGCTATCATCAGTGACGACGACGAATTCATGGACAAGTGTTTCTCGTATCACAACTACGGTAATCCTTACGGCTCCACGGCCGGCCAGATAGGTGCCGGTACCGTGATGATCGGAACAAAACTACGCATAACCGAATATCAGGCCGCCATCGGGCTGGCACAGCTCGAACGTTTGGAAGAGCAGACCACAATAAGGAACCAAAATGCAGAATATCTTAAATCTCTGATCGGTAAAATCCCGGGCATCACACCCTATAAACTGTACAAGAATGTTACGAAAGCCGCTTTTCATCTGTTTCCGTTTTTGTATCATAAAGAAGAATTCAAAGAATTACCCCGGAACAAATTTATGGAAGCGTTGCATGCCGAGGGTGTTCCCTGCTCCGGCGGATACACGGAATTAAACAGGATGCCTTATTTGAAGAATGCTTTTGAAAGCAAATATTTCCGGAAATTTTATCCGGAAGAACGGTTGGATTATGACCGGTACGCACAGGAAAACAGTTGCCCGATGAACGGGAAATTGTGCAACGAACTGGCGGTCTGGATCCCGCAGAACATACTGCTGGGTTCCCGGTCGGACATGAAGAACATAGCATCCGCCATCGAAAAGGTATATCGCAATGCCGAACAGATAAAAAACAAACAACCATGAAAAAAATTGTATCGGCTATCGCCATCTTCCTGCTCCTGGCCCTGTACCTTTCATCCTTCCCCGAATCGGCTCGAGGCGTAAACCGTGTGCGGAACAACCCGGTAACGGAAAGACTGCAGGTCGCTGTCTTTGATATCGACATCACCCCTCCCGTCGGTTATAAAATGCCGTATGGAATTGTAGTAAATACGTGGGATCTGGGGCTCCGGGCAAAAGGAATCGTCCTGTCCGGAACGGGGGAACCGATCGTCCTGGTCTCCCTGGACTGGCTCGGCATCGCGAACGACTGCCACGACGAGTTCAGGCGGTCGCTTGCCCGGGCCGCGGGAACCACACCCGAACGGGTGGCCGTCCACGTGGTACACCAGCACGACGCCCCTTATCCCGATGATTATTTAAACGACAATTTTGCTTTATCCGTTATCCATCGTCTTGAGATGGCCGTAGTCAAATCTCTCGAAAATACCGTTCCGGTCACACATATTGGTCTTGGGGAAGCGCAGGTGTATAAGGTGGCCTCCAACCGGCGGATTCTCGGATCCGACGGCAAGGTGAAAGCCATGCGCTGGACGGCATGCAAGGATTCCGCATTACGCGCCGAACCCGAAGGATTGATCGACCCCATACTGTCTGCAGTGAGCTTCTGGAACGAAGATAAACCGGTTGCCGTGCTGAACTTCTACGCCACCCATCCGCAAAGTTATTACGGCACCGGCGTGCCCAGTCCCGACTACCCCGGCATAGCCCGTTTTTACCGTCAGTTAGATATGCCGGACGCTCTGCAGGTTTATTTTACGGGCGCCGGCGCGAATGTGGGGGCAGGTAAATACAACGACGGTTCTCATGAAAACCGGGGTATTTTAGCCGAAAGGGTTGCCGACGGGATGAAACGGGCGTGGGAAAATACCAAACGAAGTCCTGTTACAACTTCCAACATTCACTGGAGTGTCGAACCTGTTTCTTTACCGCTGGACTCAATAAAGGCAGATAAGGTGCTTTGGGAACGGTATCGTACAGGGAAAAAAGTCGATTTACAGTGCTTGACGGTCGGCGGTAAAGCGCGTATTCTTTTTATGCCGGGAGAGTTGTTGGTCGAATATCATATTGCAGCCAAGAAAATGCGTCCCGACCTGTTTGTGGCCATGGCGGCATACGGCGATCTGGGATTTGGATATATTCCCCCGGCTGCGGCTTTTCCGCAAGGAGGCTATGAGGCGGATATCGCAAAAGTAACTCCCGAAGCTGAAAAAGTGCTTTTAAATGCAATTTCGAAATTATTGAATGATAAAAATTAAATCAAGTTATAATGAAAAATAGAATCTTATTTGTAGTTATTGTTTTGACCGTAGTTGCAATAAGCTCTTGTTTGAATGAAAGAGAGAAAGAGCGGCCAGCCGAAAAGAAAACGTTGATTGCTACCCGTTATTTTTCCGGTTTCGACCTGGCACACGACACCTACAATGCCATTTCCGCCGCCAGCGACGGCAAGATTTATTACGTGCTCTCCTCGCAACCCCACGACGTGGCGGGACAGGTTCACGTATACGACCCGCAAGCGTATACGACCCGGTTTCTTGCCGACTTGACGGAGATTTGTGGAGAGAAGGATAAAAAGGTCATAGCGCAGGGTAAGAGCCACGTCCGTTTTTATGAAAGCGACGGAAAACTGTATTTCTCCACCCATGTGGGCTACTATGAGATGATGGACGGAATGGAACGTCTGCCGGTAACTGCGCCGGAGGGATACGGACTATACACGGGAGGACATTTCCTGTCATACGACCTGAACAGCGGAAAATTTGAAGACCTGGGACTGGCTCCACACGGAGAGGGCATTCTAACCATGACGATGGACACCGTCAGGAAACAGATCTATGCCATTACCTGGCCCGGGGGATATTTCTTGCACTACGATGTGGAAACCGGTGAAATGAAAGATTCGGGACCGGTTTCCGCCAACGGAGAAGCGGGCCGGATAGGCGAAGATTACAGGGTGTTGTGTCGATCCATATTCGTCGACCCGCGCGACGGGCTGGTCTACTACTCCACCGCCGAAGGAGATATCATGTGTTACGATCCCGAGGGCGGTACGATTGAAAAATTGGAAGATGTGGACCTGCGGCTGGATTATTTTGGGAGTTATGATCCTGCCGACGCGGGAAGCATGGGCTACAACTGGCGGGCCGTCGTATGGTATCCGAAAGAGGAGGTGGCGTACGGAGTACACGGAAATTCAGGCTACCTGTTCAAGTTTGACCCGGAAGAAAGGAAAATAGAAATTGTGGACCGGATCACATCCGGACCCTCCCGGAAAAGCGGAATGTACGACCAGTTCAGTTACGGATACTTGGGATTCGATTTGGGAAATGATAAGGAAACCTTGTATTACCTGACGGGAGGACCCATTTATGAGGATGGAAAAAGGGTGAAAGGTCTGGACAAGATTTCAATGGGCGCCGCACGCGGAGTGGAAAATCTCCACCTGGTCACGTACCACATCCCTACCGGACAATACATCGACCATGGTCCCGTATTTTATGAGGACGGATCCCGGCCAACGTATGTGAACTCGATCGCTTTCGACAAAGACGGCAACGTCTATACCTTGGCAAGATTCGACCATGAAGGTAAAGAAGTGGAGGATCTGGTGAAAATACCCGACCCGTTTAAATAACGAATAATGCTTTAAACAATGGTAGAGAAGACTACGAGAGAAAAGGCCTATTAAGTAAACTACAACCGATTATAAAAATATGATGAAACATTTTACTGCACTGGTTTTGCTTCTGTTCTCTTTTTTAGGGGTTCATTCCCAGGAGATCATCCCTTTTCCCAATCATTATGAACAACGTGAAGGTGTGTCAATTGTTCCGAAAGTGATCACCGTCTCGGCCCAATCGGGAGAATTCAGCTCACTGATTCCCGGATTCTTGGAAACGCTGGAAAGTTTTTCCCTGCGAGCAAAAAAAACGGAGAAAAAGGGATGGATACAACTGATCAGGAACACCGCCTGTTACAATCCCGAAGAATACCGGTTGACTGTCTCCCCCGCAGGCATTGTTGTCGAAGCCGGATGTGCAAACGGCTGTTTTTACGGGTTGCAGTCGGCTTTTCAGTTGATAAACAGTGCCGGGGCGGGAGGCTCCCTTTCGTGTGCCGTCATCCGCGATAATCCCCGTTATGGCTGGCGCGGTCTGATGCTCGACGAATCCCGCCATTTCATGGGTAAAGCCGAAGTGAAAAAACTACTTGACTTGATGGCGTTGCACAAGCTGAACAAATTCCATTGGCACCTTACCGATTCACAAGGATGGCGAATTGAAATCAAGCGGTATCCCCTGCTGGCTTCCGTCGGCGCAACAGGAAACCTCACCGATCCGAATGCCCCGGCACAATATTACACCCAGGCCGAAATAACCGAAATCGTCCAGTATGCGGCAGACCGGTTTATCGAGGTCATCCCCGAGATCGACATGCCGGGACATGCCACCTCTGCGGTCAAAGCCTATCCCGAGTTCAGCGGCGGCGGTTCAAAGCAATACCCCCACTTCACTTTTAATCCGGGAAAAGAAAGTACCTATACATTTTTGACCGACATCCTGAAAGAGATAACCGCTCTTTTTCCCTCAAAATATATACATATAGGGGGAGATGAGGTACACTTCGGCAACGAACAGTGGAATCGCCTGCCTGAAATCGGAGAACTGATGAAAACAGAAGGACTCGACGATCTGGTAGCCGTGGAACACTACTTCCTGAACAGGATGTCGGACTCCATCCGTACGCTGGGTAAAACCGTTATGGGATGGGATGAGGTGGTCACTGCCGACTTGCCCGTGTCCAATACGGTGGTCATGTGGTGGCGCCAGGAGAGACCTGAGCAGCTTGAAAAGGCGATAAGCAAAGGCTACGAAATCATTATGTGTCCGCGGTTGCCACTTTATCTGGATTTCGTCCAGCATCCGTCACATCAATATGGACGGAAATGGTCGAAAGGCGAGTACGCACCCATTGAAAAGGTGTATCATTTTCCCGGCACGGATTATACATCGGGCATATCTGTGGCCACATCGTTGATCAAAGGCATACAGGGGAATATATGGACGGAAAGGATCCATACGCCCCAGCGGTTACAGTTTATGGTATATCCCCGGATGTCTGCGTTGGCGGAAGCCGCGTGGACGCAAGACCACTCAAAAAATTACGAGAACTTCAATTTGAGGATGGACAAAATGTTGGAAATTTACAAAAAATACGGCATCGTTTTCTTTAATTACAAAGATCCGGAGTCAAGTCCTGAAGTTGCAGGACCGGAAAAGAGAAAATGAGATTAAAAAATGTCAAATCAAACCAACGATATAACAAACAACTTGAGCAAGGAACAGGGAAGAGTCCTTTCCATCGACTTTTTCCGGGGATTGGTGATGTTTATCCTGGTATCGGGGATAGCGACCCTGTTTCACCAAATGACGGAACAGGGACAGGGAGGTGCGTTTATTGCCTGGATCGACAAGCACTCCAATCATGGCGAATGGTTCGAGATCTATTTCTGGGACTTGATACAACCCTTTTTTATGTTTATCGTGGGCGTCGCCATGCCTTTCTCACTTTCAAAAAGGCTTGCCAGGGGCGATAGCTGGAAGCGATCGTTTATTCATGCTTTGAAGCGTTCTTTCTGGTTGCTTCTGCTCGGATTTATGCTGGGAGCAAAGGACGACACCTATTACCTGACTAATATCCTACCCCAACTGGCGTTTGTGTATGTCTTTGCCTTTCTGCTGTTGCAAAAGGATATTAAATGGCAACTGGCCGTTTCTTTTGCACTGATACTGGTCTCCGATCTGCTCTTTCATTTTTGGCCGATAGAAGGATACAATATGCCCTACACGCCCGACCACAATTTCGGTGCTTGGTTCGATTCGGTCACGGTGGGTCACCTGCATCCCGACCATTGGGTCACGTTCAATGCGGTGCCCACCTGCGCCCACATCCTTTGGGGTGTCTGTATCGGCAAATTATTGATGACGGATGGATCCCGAAAGAAAAAACTATGGATCATGCTTTCAACCGGGGTCGCCGGAATCATGGGCGGGTATCTGCTGGGGTTATGTATCCCCATGATAGAGCGTATCGGCACCGGCTCCTTTGTCGTTTTCAGTGGCGGTTGGTGCCTGTTGGCGATGGGATTGTCCTATCTCTTTGTGGATATACTCCGCTTCAGGAAGATTGCCACGTTTTTTGCCATCGTGGGGATGAACCCTATTTTTATTTACCTTTTCAGCATGCTCGGCGGAAAGACTCTGCTTACCCGGATGGCCCGTCCGTTCACGTACCGTCTTTTTAGCTGGGGAGGCGATATGGTGATCAACATGGTGACGATTGCGGTGGTGGCGTTTATGGTCTGGGGCATCTGCTATTATATGTATAAACGGAATATTTTCATTAAATTGTAAAATTAATAATGATATGAAAAGAATACATGCAGGCTTGGTATTATTTCTGTTGTATATCTTGTCGGTGAATATATCGACTTTACCGGCGAAGGAACCCGAAAGGGTGATCCTGTTCATGATCGACGGAATGCACTGGCAGGCGCCCGAAAAGTTGAACATGCCGGTGCTCAATTCCCTGATAAAGGAAGGGACGTACGTGCGGAAATCCTGCATGATCATTCCCCATCACCCCACGGTGGGGGATTACAGCCTTTCCAACAGTTGCTCCTTCCCCAATCCGATGCTCCACGAAGGAACCATCTTCCTGAGCCCGGAAAATAAAATGATCCAGGAGATGATCTCCCCGAAACATCAAACGGCATTCGTGGTGAACACGACGGCGTATCGTTCCGTGGGAAGGGGGTTCTCCACCTGTATCATGGATAACTCGCTGACCGACGATCAGACGGTGAAGCAGGCCATCCATTTGTTGGAAAGCCAGGAGATCCGTTTTATGCGCGTTCACCTGCAAAGCCCGGGATCCATCGGTACGTCCATAGCCATGTTCAGTGAAGGGAAGCCGTATGCGAGAGATATTTTCGGTGAAGGCTCTCCCTATGTCGATGCCATTGAGAATGCCGACAGGCTGCTGGGAGAGCTGATCGATTACCTGAAAACGGCAGAAAAATGGGAGAGTACCGTTTTGATCGTGACCTCCGATCACGGACAGAGCAAGGTGGGGTGGCACCCCATGATGGACGAGGATAGCTGGGTGACGCCGCTGCTCTTTTGCGGAACCGGGATCGCCAAAGGGCGGGAACTTCCTTATTTTGAACATACCGACCTGGCACCGACGATTGCCCGGCTGCTGGGCGCGGAAGCCCCGAACACCGGCGGAGGAGCGGGAAAAGCCGTGGAAGAGATCATGGAAGAAACGGACACGGCATCCTATAACCCCGCCCGATATGTCAAAACCATCAACCAACAGATACGGCAATACAATATCCTGTATGCAAAAATGGTTCTGGTTGCCGAAAAGAACAACTACGTGGCCAACATCATCTCCTCGCTTTCCAATGAGAACCTGACCCCCGAGCCGTTTTATCACCAGGACAGGATAACGGAGTGGTACAAGGCGGGCTCGACGGAACACCTGATCAAGGCCAACGAGGCCATTCTGCATAAAATGAAGGAAACATTGCTTATCAAATAAAAAATTATGATACAGAAATTACTGAAAAAAAATCGATTACAATTCGTTTTTGCTTTTTTATGGATGATTTCCTCCTGCCTTTATACCACAACCGTGCATGCGCAGGATACGGAAAAGATGGTGAAGCAAAAAGCTCTTGAACAGGTTTTCGGCGATGCGGTGAGGTTGGATCCCGCCATGGTTGAAAAAGTAAAAAACGACACGCCGGGCAAGCGCCACTACGTGGACAGGGACGGTGACGGGAAGCCGGAGGAGGTGTGGTTTATCGATATCGAACCGCGCCACACGGAAGCAAAAAAACCGATACTGGTCAAGGTGGTTGACAAGAACGGTAATCTGGAGATGGGCAAGGAGCCCGAAAAGTATGGGGATCTCTGGATCGCCGACTGGCATGCCGACGGATGGGTCGATACCGTGATCGGTTACCGCGACCTCGACGGCGACGGCGACCTCGACGTGATGGAATGGTTCACTTACGGCAAGAAAGGCTGGCGTGTTCCTTTTGACGGATTGCGGGCACTTGTCTCAACCGACGACGGGGACGACAACCTGCTGGATTACGATATGGATTACGTCTATTATCAGATCCCTTGCCAGAACCACTCGCATTTTGGGGGGAACGAAAGTTTTGTCGTTTATTACCTGAATCCCGAACAAGACAAATGGATCCCTCATTTTGAGAATCCGTTCCTTTTTTACGATTTCGATAACGACGGCATCAGTGAAGAGGTAATTCGAGTAGAAGGAGAAGAAGAGTTGGTGAAGTCGCTCCGGTGGAGCTTTAATGTGAACCCGATAACGGGAAAACAGCGTGATTTCGATGTGTCCGTTTCGGCATGTGCAAAAGGATGGACACAAGAGAAAGATCGGGAAAGCGATTTCACCATGTATTTACCGGAAGAGCAAACGGAACATTTTATGATCCGGGGTATCCCTACCGGTCCGGTGTTGAAACGCTCCACTGCACGCAATTACTTGCAAACAGTCACTTGGGAACGTGTGTTGATGACCTGGAATGAGAATAACCTGAATATCGCATTTAATGATCCGAAAGATACCATTGAACGCTGGGAAGGAGTGATCAATGCCGCATCCACCGATTCGGGATACGTGATGCCGCGAATCGGAGCTCCGGATTGCGGACCTTATAACAAACGCTATGAACTGGTGCTTAAGCCCCCAGGGCCCAACGAGTTTTATTTCAATCCCGCCGACCACCGCGTCCACATCAAGAACAGCGACAGGACCTGGATCAAGGTGGATTACGACTTCGATACAAAAACGGACATGGGTTACCTCTGGGTGGATACCGACAAGGACGGCATCGTGGACAGGGTGGATATCGATACAAATGGCGATGGCATAACGGATGACTCCTACCCCATCGATGTATCTGACGTAAAACCGGTGGGCTGGACATTCAAGGAGTTAAACGGAGTGTTGGCGCCCATTTTTAAAACCGAACCGGAAAATAAATACAATCTGGTGATGGCTCTTACGACAGCACTCCGGTCCACGAAAGAGGGAATGGAAGAAGACGCAGTGTGGAATTTGCTTGCAAATCGCATGCAGGATAAAAATATTCCGGACGATATTGTACGTCGCCTTATCAACAGCGACCAATCCATATTGTACTACCTTACGCTGGTGCAGGACCGGCAGATCGACCGGCTGAAAAAATCGGGATACAAAAACCGCTCTTTCTGGAAAAAATTCAACGCAGCCCGCGGCAAAGGCGACACCCGGGCCATGGCCAGAACCGTCGAGAAACATTTCAAAACGGGCAGACCGGAAGAAGATTATCATGCATGGACGGCACGGTTGCGCAAGGAAGAGGATAAGCCGCGCGTGGCCTGGAATAACCAGTGGCTTCCGCCCAACTGGGGATGGGAATCTGAAAAAGCGGCTTTCCGCTTTTACTTGGGCCATTTCGACCTCTTCGGCAAACGTCAGTGGATCGACACGCTGATCATGCCAAAAATAGCCGAGGGCAAGAGTTACCATATCGACCAGAACGGTTGGGGAATGGACATCCTGCACGTGGGAAAAACGGCGGGATGCGGAGGGATCATCCTCTATGTGAATGGCGTGCCCTATCCGGTCCGCAACGAAACGGGCAAGGGAGCCCCCATTTTTAGCGGCCGATTGGTGGAGGAAACACACCATAGGGTGATCCTTGAATTTGTGGCGGAAAGTGTCGGCCCTGAAAACGCCCCCTACACCGTACGGATACGTTCTTCAATCGGCGCCGGGGATCTTTACTCATCGGTGGCAGCAACGGTGGATGGCGGCGCTCCAGATGATAAAATCGAATTGGGCATAGGCTTGGTTAGGTTACCGGACGAGACGTTCTTTTCCGACAAAGATGCCGGCATTGTCGGTTCGTGGGGATTCCAGGATCCGGAGATCGGCTGGATAGGCATGGGAATCATGTTCCCACCGGAACGCTTCCTGCGTTTCGATAACCAACCGGAGGAACACCGGGTAGTACTGGATTGTAAACGTGGAGAACCAATAACTTATAACATCCGGGGTGACTGGTTGCGCGGGCATCAATTTCCATGTTGCCCTTCGGCACAGGATTGGTTTGATTTATTAAAAAATAAAACACAGCAATGAAAAAGAAAATCTTTTTAAATTTCCTATGCATATTTCTTTTTATGACATCCGGTAGCAGCGTCTTCTGTCAGGATTCTAATCTGTGTCAAGGTTATTACTGGACTGAAGACGAAGGAAACTTGAAATTGAAAGAATTTGCCCTTCAATGGAAAGATAAAGAAACTTGGGAAAACCGTGCTCAGAACATAAAAGATCATTTGATTAAAGGCATGAAGCTGGATCAAATGCCGGAGATCTCGGGAAATTTCAACGTGAAAATCGCCAACAGACGCCAGTTTGACGGATATGTTGTAGAGAATTTTATGATGGAGAGTTTCCCCGGATTTTATATTACAGGTAATTTATATAAACCGGTTAAGTTGGCGAAAAAAAATGCCGCCGTACTTTCTCCGCACGGACATTTACCCGATAAACGTTTAAAGGAAGATGTGCAATACAGGTGTGCTGTTCTTGCCCGCATGGGTGCCATTGTGGTTGCTTATGATATGGTCGGACACGGGGATTCTCATCAGGTGGACAATCATGACATGCCCATAACCATGTTGTTACAGACCTGGAATAGCAAACGGATACTTGACTATCTACTCTCTCTGCCGGAAGTCGATCCGGAAAGAATTGGAATTACCGGGGGGTCCGGAGGGGCCACGCAAACATTCCTGATAACCGCTATCGATGATCGCATCAAGGTTTCAGTTCCAGTTGTCCAGGTTTCCGCTCATTTTTTCGGAGGTTGTGTGTGTGAAAGCGGAATGCCCATCCACAAAGGAGAAAATTATCAGACGAACAATGTTGAAATTGCCGCTTTGTGTGCTCCACGACCCCTGTTAATGGTCTCTGACGGGAATGATTACACCAGCAATACTCCCCATATAGAGTTTCCTTATATCCAAAAGGTGTATGCCCTCTACAATGCCGAGCACAAAATTGAAAACGCCCATTTCCCGCTTGAAAGGCACGACTATGGCCGCTCTAAACGAATGGCCATGTACAACTTCTTTGCACATCACCTTAAACTTAATTCGGATAATGTTTCGTGGGCACCCACTATCGACGAAAGTTTTGTCACCATTTTACCTCCCGATCAGTTAAGAGTATATACGGAAGATAATCCCATACCCACAAATGCCCTTAAAGGGAATAAAGCCATAATGGATTATTTGAATTTGAAATAAACAACCTTTTCAATAAGGGAAGATATTTCGGCAACCGAATTCAAAAAGAATTCTTTTTCGCAGGTATAAATTAGAAGAACCTGTATTTTTCCGGTTCTTCTAATTTTAACTAAAGGAAACTATCATCATGCGATGCATCCCAGAAATTTACAACTAAACATATAAATATCAATCGGAAAGGATATCGCATATTTCCTGATTTACTTTCCGCACCCGGTCTTCGTCGATTTTTACAACGGCCCTGTCGTAAGTCATCAACCCGTTCACTTCCACTTCCACATCGGTTGTCTGGGTGTATACAGCAGCGGAAAATCCCTGACGGATCATCTGTTTCAGCCGTTCAGCATATTTAATGTACTCGTTGGTCACTTCATTGGAACTGTTGAACTGTACATATCCCCAGTTGCGGTCGGGTTCCCAGAGGTGTTCCTTGTTTGCCCAACCGATTCCACCGTATTCGCCAAGAACAGTTGCCCGCTGTCCGTCGTACAAATACATTTCCGGCTGCGGATAATTGTGTAGGTCAAGCATGTCTCCTAGGTGATAATGGTTCCCTCCACTGGCCGGATTTACCAAACGGGACGGATCATACTGCTTGGTCCATTCCACAATTTCCCGCGTTTTAAACTGTCCCCAGGCTTCGTTGAACGGGACCCAAACACCGATTGAAGGATATGAGTACAGGTAATCCATGATTTCTTTCCACTCTTTGCGGTAGTTGGCTTCCGACTCCGGTGAACGCAGTCTTTCCGCACCGGTGAAATATTCGCGCATTTGCCACTCGGGGCTTTTGTCGCCGTTAGGCATGTCTTGCCACACAATGATACCCAGCTGGTCGCAGTGCATATACCAACGGGCAGGTTCCACTTTTACGTGTTTGCGAATCATGTTGAATCCAAAGTCTTTGGTTTTAACCACGTCATATCTCAACGCCTCGTCAGTAGGAGCCGTATACAGTCCGTCAGGCCACCATCCCTGGTCGAGCGGGCCGAACTGGAACAAATCTTTATTGTTCAGTTGTAAACGGACAATTCCTTTGTCATCGCGCTTGGTTGAATATTTGCGCATGGCTGAGTAGCTTTTCACCTTATCCAGCTGTTTCGAACCGTTGAACACGGTTACTTCCAAATCATACAAGAAAGGATCATTGGGCGACCATAACCGGGGATTCGTCGGCATGGACACTTCAACCGGCTGGTTGTTGATAGACTGTCCGGTAGCCACAACACGGGAACCCTCCATCACTTTCACTTCGATCCTATCGGAAGAAGCTGGTTGATTGATAAACGCTTCAACATTTATGATGTTCTTATCGATGTCCGGTGTAATCTTTACATTTTCAATGTACTTCTCCGGAACAGGTTCCATCCATACGGTTTGCCAGATGCCGCTTACCGGAGTATACCATATACCGTGCGGATTATTTACCTGTTTTCCCCGGGGCTGGTATCCCTGGTCGGTTCCGTCCCATACTTTCACAATCATTTTGTTCGCTCCGCTTTTCAAAGCGGGTGTTACGTCAAATGAGAACGGAACGTATCCGCCGGTGTGTTGTCCTACCTTAACGTCGTTTACCCAGACATCGGCTTTCCAGTCTACAGCTCCAAAGTGAAGCAGTACCCTGTTGTTTTTCCAGTTAGACGGAACGGTGAATTCACGCTGGTACCAGAGTTCGTTCTCGCTTCCTAATCTTTTCTGCACACCCGACAAACTCGATTCAATGGCGAACGGGACAAGTATTTTCCCATCGAAAGAAGTCGGGTTTTGTTTCCCCACCGGTAGAATGGCATAATTCCATAACCCGTTGAGGTTCTGCCACTGGGAACGCTCCATGATGGGCCGGGGATATTCCGGCAATACGTTGTTCACATCTATCTGTGAGGCCCAACGGGTTTTAAGCCTGTCACCCGCCGGTTTCCACTGAGCGGAAAGTGAGAGCGTTGCTGTAAGCAAAATGAATACGACTAATTTTGATTTCATGCTGATATTATTTTAATGAATTAATATTTTTTATTCCACGAAAATAGTTATTTTAAAAAGAATAAAAAAGGACTTTTTGGAAAGGGTACTCTTTTTTCGTCACCAAAATAAACAATTTTTTTCACTGAACATCTCCATTTACAGGGAGTAAACGGTGCTCAACGGATTCAATTCCTGGGAACAGTTAATTTCGGTATCAGGTATTCTTGGGAAATATAAAGTTTATCCACCTCCCCTTCTTGTTTGAATTCGACTTTTCCGATGTACATCTTTCGCGGGTGTATATTTTTATCGTCATGATGTGCATGAAAAACTATTCGCAAATCCCCCTTCTTGTCCCTGAATAATGCACTGTGCCCTACACCAACCAGATTACCGGGTTTCTGAAGCAGGGGATTATCCGGATACTTTGTCCACTCGCCCATGATATCCGTTGCAATAGTACACCCGACACCATAGAACGGGCTTTCATAGCTGTTTGCGGAGTACGTCATGTAATACATGCCGTTATGTTTTGTTACGAAAGCACCTTCATTTACCCTGGGCCATACATTTTCCCATTCCTGAGATACATGAATACAAGGATGCAACGTTTGCTTTTTGATGGTTATCAGATCCTCTTCCAGTTCTGCGACCCAGATATTTAGCCCGTCATTAAACCGATCGAAGAAAAGGTAAGGAGTTCTGTCATCATCGATAAACAGAGAATTATCAATTGTCTTTTCACCTTCCAGCATCGGTTTTTTAACCTCCTGGATAAACGGACCCAACGGAGAATCAGAAGTTGCTACACACATATGTTCTTCTGCAGTATAATACATGTAAAACTTCCCGTTAACGTAATATACTTCAGGTGCCCAAAACCATTTGTCACCAAAAGAGTTATCTTTGTGTAAAGCAAGGCCAGGAACTTCCTTCCATCCGTTAAGATCGTCCGAAGTATAAACTTCAATTCCATCTTCGGAATGGGTGCCATAAGCGTAATATACGCCCTCGTATAGCATAATGAATGGATCGGCCAGCAAAACAGAATTCGTGTAGGAAGCTATGTCAACCGTCTTATCAACTCCTTTACAGGAAGACGATACAATTAGGAGCAAACTTATGAGAAGCAGAGCAGATATTGGCATGTTTTCATCTTTCTAAAAGGCAGAAGAAAATGTTTGTGAGGCTATCTAATAAGAAAAAGGCGACCAAAAAAGTGATCGCCTAACTTTTATCATAAAAAATATTAGAGTTCATCGTCTATGGCTGCAATTTTTTTCACCAGCAACTCAAGCTCTGATTTTATTTTTTTCATCTTCTGGTTCATATCGTCCACCAGGTTGTTGCCTTTTTTCGACGAAACCGACAAGAAGCCGATGTTGTTTTCGTACGTTTGCAATTCCACTTTCATACGCTCATATTGGCGCATCAGCCTTTCCCGTTCACGCAACAATTGGCCTTTGGCATTATCCGATCTGGCTATATCCGAGATGTTCGACCTGAAACTGTCTAATTTCCGGTCGGTTTTATCGATATTCAACCTGTCGAACTGAGCTTCGGTAGCATCATAGAACTCTTTGTAAGCCCTGTCCTTAACCTTGAAAGGCACGTGTCCGATACCATACCACTCATCCATTAGTTCCCTTAACAGCGGCAACGCCTGTTCAGGAGTGAGGGTGGTATCCAGCATGTTTATCTTCTCCACGATCTCTTTTTTCTTTTCGAAATTTCTGGCCTCTTCATCGTGTTGAGTGGAGGTGTGGAGTTTCTTTTGTTCAAAGAAATAATCACAAGCGGCAATAAACCGTTTCCACGTGCTGTCCACATATTTGCGGGGAACAATACCAATGGTTTTCCACTCTTTCTGAATAGAAATCATTTCCTGGGTTGTTTTTTTCCAATCCTGGCTATCCTTTAAGGCTTCGGCACGTTCACAAAGAGCAACTTTCTTTTTCAGGTTTTCCTCCATTTCGCCGTGCATCGATTTGTAGAAATCGTTTTTATTACGGAAAAAGAAGTCACAGGCAGCACGGTAACGGTCGTATATTTTGGTGTTCCATTTTTTTGGCACATAGCCTATCTCACGCCATTGCTTCTGAATATCAAGAACTTCCTTGATCTTGTTGTTCCAGTCCCTAACGGAGTTTAATTTCGAATAATCGATGGCTTCAAGGGTTTCGCACAACGCGGTTTTAGCCGCCAGATTCTCCTCTTCTTTCCCTTTAAGGCTTTCGAAATGAGATTGATACTTTTTATTGATTAGGGTAGAAGCTGCTTTAAAACGGTTCCAGATTTCTTCGCGGTCTTTGCGAGAAACCGGGCCTACATCACGCCACTCCTGGTGAAGATTTTGCAGTTGATGAAACGCCGAAACCACATCCGGTTCTTCGTCGAGCCTTTCGGCTGCTTCGCAAAGTTCGGTCTTGAGTTCCAGATTTTTTTTGAAGTCGTATTCACGGAACTCGTTGTTGATGCGCACCAGGTCGTAAAATTTTTCCACATGGCGTTGGTATTCTTTCCAAAGTTCATTCACTTTGGTCTGTGGTACAAGTTTAATCTCGTTCCACTGTTGCTGAAGTGAGCGGAACTCCTGATAAGTTTTGTTAAAATCCTCCTGGCTTTGATTTTCGGCAAGGTGTCTTACCTGATCGATAATCGCCATTTTTTTAGCAACATTCTTTTCCTTTTCCGCATCTTCACGGGCGAGAATTACAGCACGTTTTTCTTTTATTTTTTGAATCAGTTCCTTACCTTCGGCATAGATTTCCGATTCATTAACAACAAAATCGATAGACTCGCCTCCCGATTCGAGGAAAACAGCTTTTTGCGCTTCGGTTTCGTTGCGAAGTGAACGGTAAAATTGATTTTTCACCTCATCCACTTCTCTTCGCTGAGGATGGTCGGAAGCCAGCAAATTTCTGAGTTTCTGCACAATCTCTTCTATGGCCAATAACTCCGTGGAATCATCATCCGAAACGCTGTTTTCATCTACTTCTTCCTCCGCATCTTCAGTTTCCGCATTCACACCTTCTGGAGTTTCTATATCGTAATTGATTTCACCCTCCTCTCCGTCAACAGATTTTTCGGTTTTCAGCTCCGAATCAGGCGCTTGTTCCGTTTCGGCATCCTTTACCGGCTCTGTTTCAGCCACTTCTGGTTCCGAAACTGTTTTTTCTGCCTCTACCGGCTCTCCGGAAGTGGTTTCAACGGGCTCCGCAGATACTTTTTCTTCCTGGGGAAGTTGGTCAATAGTTTCTTCAGCCTTACCTTCCCTGTTTTCAGGAAGTTTCTCATTTTCAAGATTGTTACTATTCATCAATTCACTCTTCCTATTTTAATCCCAACCAACATAGTTGAGAAATATTGCTACATAAACGTCTTTTGGTAAAATAAGTTTACGTTCAATTTGTTTAACTTATCCTATAAATTATATACAAATTAACGAATTTTTTTTCTCATATCATCGATTTTTCATGTTTATTTACAAAAAACCGCGTAATAATTGTATTTTTGTAAACTGAATTATTTGTTATTCAGCAGATAACATTAAATTCGATAAATAACGTTTGTTATGGAAGACCTGAAAATTGTTTATTCGTTACCGTCGAAAGTGAAGATTACCGCATTGGTTGCCGGAGGGTTTCTGTTTGCGCTGGCTGTTGGAGTTAGCATATCCCAGGCTATACACGCCAGCTTGGATTTTCTGTTTTATGTTGGGGTAGCAGGAGTTGTTTTAGCGGCACTATTGGTGTTTACAGTAACCGTTTGGCAATCGGATTTTATTGTGGAAATTGATAACGATGAATTTCGAATTAAATTACCTAAACAACGCATAAACGGTTCCATCTTGTGGGAAACGGTCACACAACTGGGTATCGGGCTAAGCTACCTGACACTGACTACTACCGGGACCAACTACAAGATAGACCTGGGTAACCTTAAATACAACGACTTAAAAAGGATTAAGGCCAAACTGATTGAGGTCTGCGAGGCAAAAAACATTCCTTTCGGGAATATTTGAGGACCATTATTGTGTCATCACTTTTCCCGGAAAAAAACATTAATCGGCGTTCCGGTGAAGTTCCAGTTTTCACGCATCCGGTTTTCGATGAACCGCTTATAAGGCTCTTTGATCCATTGGGGAAGGTTGCAAAAAAACACAAAAGAGGGAACTTGAGTGTTTGGCAGTTGCGTTATATACTTAACTTTTATGTACTTCCCTTTATTTGCCGGTGGCGGAGTCCTTTCAATAATAGGCAGCATCACTTCGTTAAGTTTGTGCGTAGGCACTTTTTGTTTTTTGTTCTGATATACCTCTTTTGCCAAATCCATCACTTTCAGAATCCGTTGTTTAGTTAAGGCTGAACCAAAAATAATGGGGAAATCAGTGAACGGTGCAAATCGTTCGCGAATAATGTTCTCGAAGTTCTTTATCAGGTTGTTGTCTTTTTCTTCAATTAAATCCCATTTATTGACGAACACCACCAGGCCCTTCCGGTTTTTCTGGATCAGTGAGAATATATTCAGGTCCTGGCTTTCTATTCCTCGCGTGGCATCAATCATAAGGATACAGACATCAGCCTCCTCAATGGCACGGATGGAGCGGATAACCGAGAAATATTCCAGGTCTTCCGTCACTTTTCCTTTTTTGCGAATCCCTGCAGTATCGATGAGGTAAAAATCCATCCCAAACTTATCATACCGGGTATAAATGGAGTCCCGGGTAGTACCGGCAATCTCGGTCACGATATTGCGTTCTTCACCCACCAGAGCATTTACGATCGATGATTTCCCGGCATTGGGACGGCCAACAACAGCGAACTTGGGAATATCTGCTAATTTTTCCTCTTCACCTTCTTTCTTGAACAACGACAAAACGTGATCCAACAGATCACCCGTTCCCGAACCATTGATGGCCGAAATAGGAAAAGGATCACCTAGCCCCAGCGTATAAAACTCTGCCGATTGATGACCGATCTCAAAATTGTCGGCTTTGTTGGCAACCACGACTACAGGCTTGCCGGAACGACGCAGCAAATGAGCCACCCCATTATCCAGGTCGGTAAGCCCGTTCATTACGTCAACAACAAAAAGGATCACGTCGGCTTCTTCCACCGCGATCTGTACCTGCTTGTTTATTTCGTCCTCCATTATATCGTCGGAATTGACTACCCAGCCGCCGGTATCGACCAGCGAAAAGTCTTGTCCGCTCCAATTGACTTTTCCGTACAAACGGTCGCGTGTGGTTCCCGATACATCGGTAACAATAGCCTGGCGGCTTTGTGTTAACCGGTTAAATAACGCTGATTTCCCGACGTTCGGGCGTCCAACTATAGCTACTAAGTTTCTCATATTCTTTTAAGACTATCAGACAAAAGACATTAGGCTTTCAGACTGATAAATTTAATTTGTAATTTGTAATTGATAATTGGAAATTCTATTCCAACTTGTACCCGAAATTCTTCAACAGATTGTCCCTGTTTCGCCAGTCTTTTTCTACTTTAACGTAAAGTTGCAAGAATACTTTTTTTTCAAAAAACAGTTCGATGTCTTTTCGCGCCAGGGTACCCAGTCTTTTCAGCGACTCCCCTTTATGGCCGATTACGATGCCCTTTTGTGTATCTCTCTCCACCAAGATAATGGCGCGGATACGGATAATGTCCGTTTCTTCCTTAAATTCTTCCACTATCGCTTCAATGGAATAGGGAACCTCTTTCTGATACAGCAACAAGGCTTTTTCGCGGATGATCTCGTTAACAAAGAACCGGGCAGGCTTATCCGTCAGCGCATCTTTCTCAAAGTAAGGCGGTGACTCGGGCAAAAGCTCTAAAATGCGCTTTTGCACCCTGTCAATACTGAAGTTATTGAGTGCTGATATGGGGTAAATTTCAGCATCCGGCAACATCTCGTGCCACGTATCAACCATTTTTTCAAGTTCCGTTTGTGTGGTCTGGTCAATTTTATTGATAAGCAATAAAACCGGAAGGTTCAACCGTTGTACCTTGGAGAGGAATTCATCGTTTTTATCGGTTTTTTCCACTACATCGGTCACGTACAGCAACACATCGGCATCATCAAGCGCGGATAACGAGAAGTTAAGCATCTGCTCCTGTAGCTTGTAGTTGGGACGAAGCACACCGGGCGTATCGGAATACACTACCTGGTATTCAGGGGTGTTTACGATGCCGATAATGCGGTGACGCGTGGTTTGCGATTTGGGCGTTATTATGGATAACTTTTCGCCTACCAGCCGGTTCATCAGCGTGGATTTTCCCACGTTGGGATTTCCCACAATGTTTACGAATCCGGAACGATGATTTTGTTGCTGCACTTATTGGACACTTTGGGTTTGAGGTGCAAAGATACGAAAAAAAGAGATATGTCAATTAAAGAGCAAACAAGCAATACAAAATAATTGTTCCCCGACAGCACTATTTTATGTCAATATGTTTTATAAAATTCCTTAGTAAAATAAATTGACATATAGCAACTGATGGCTAAGAGATTGCAAATAACAGAAGATTGGGTTACCGATATTCATATTCTTTCATGCCAAACCTTACTTTAATGGGGTTAATGCGAAATAATGAAATTTAATAAAACCTAAATCCTAATTAATTTGAGAACATTTTTAATTATTTACACATATTTAACGTATTCATAAGCAGCGTTTTCCAAATTTTTTCATCTTTCATATACAACATTAAAAATAATATAAAATGAAAACAAAAATTTATTTTTTAGCTACAACATTATTGTTATTATTTGGCTGTGACAAAGCAGAGGTCAATTACACAGAAGTAGAGCTCATCGTTTCTTCTGAGTTGTTATTTGCAATAGACCCAATTTCAACAATTGAGACTTCCTACCTCCAAGTAAAGGAAATAGGGGCTAAAACCGATTATTGGTTAAATATTTATGGAATTAAAGGATTTGAATATGAGCCTGGTTACGAATATCTGTTAAGAACGTACAAAAAAACTTCAGATAAGCGATTGCAAGATATTCCAAATGTAGAATACACATTAATAAAAATTATTTCTAAAACCAAGAAACAAGAAGAATCATGAAAAAACCAATTTTTATTTTCTAATTATCATAGGAATTCTGTTAGGATCTTGTGATAAAATGGTTGAGTCAATTGATGTAAATACATACCAATCCCAACCGAAATTATATTCATATGATGAGTTAATGGATGAAGTTGCCTTTCCATCACAAGGTGAACTAGTGGAGATTGAAAATGGGCTTACTTTACGTAAAATAGATGAAAATTGTTATGTTTATGGCTTAGATATGCTTCTCACGAAAGAACAAATCGAAGATTTAAATGACATAATTAATTCTTCGTATCAAAATCAAACAAGAGGAACAATTGTTACACAAACAAAATATAATTGGCCGAATAAAACAATCCCATATACATTTAATTCCAATCTTACCACAGCACATAGAAATATGATTAATCATGCAATCGATGTATGGCGAACTCAAACACAAATCAAATTTGTTCCGCGGACCAATCAAAGAGATTATGTGGAATTTATAGCGGGGGATGGAAATTCATCATATGTGGGTAGAATTGGAAGAAAACAGGAAATTACTATTCATAAAACATTGGGCACGGCAGGAAATATGATCCATGAAATAGGGCATGCAGTAGGCATGCTTCATGAACATCAAAATTTTGTACGCGATAATGCCATTATTGTTCATGAAAATAATATAAAGGCAGCATTTGTAGGTCAATTTAAAAAAATTACAGGAAACCAACATGTACACAATTCTGGAATTTATGACATGGGGTATCCTTTTAGTTCAATTATGATGTATCCATCGCTTAATTCTTTTGCGATAGATATTACTCAACCGACAATGACTATAAAACCTTCTTATCTTTGGGGAGGCTCATATCGTACTGGAGATATTTGGATATCTCAACGTAAATTCCTAACAGCAAGTGATAGGGCTGTTGTAGCTTTGAAGTATGAATATCCTTATGACGCAGCAACTGACACTTCTTTAACGCATGAAATAATTTATGGCCCTCCCACTCCTTAGTAACAGTAATATTTTAGAAATTTGAAAAATTCCGTCAACAGATAATGAATAACCTTATGAAAATTAAATTATTAACCACTTTCACACATTGATATCAGCAACCATTATTCGGTATAAGACTTTCATCCGTCGGAAAATTTATTAATACACTACTGCCTACTTATTAAAATAGGCAGTAGTGTATAGTATATCATTATGCTACATACTGCATAAACACGCTACCAGGTTTCTGTCGCCAAACGCATTATCCACGCGGGCAACATTTACCCAGAATTTGTTTTCTGCCACGAAAGGCAACGGATAAACCGCCTTGCTGCGCGGGTAAGCATGCTTCCACTCGTCGGCAACCGATTCGTACTCGGGATGCGGAGCATTTACCAGTACATTGTCTTCGGCAGTGTATTCGCCTCGTGAGACCTCGATGATTTCGGCATGGATTTGCTGCATGGCATCCACAAATCGATTCAACTCGGCAAGGCTTTCACTTTCGGTAGGTTCGATCATTAACGTCCCGTGGACAGGGAACGAGAGTGTGGGCGCATGAAATCCGTAATCCATCAGTCGTTTGGCAATATCCGTTTCTGTGATTCCGGAAACGGATTTCAATCCCCGGCATTCCAGAATCAACTCGTGCCCTACCCTGCCGTTCGCTCCGCGATAAACGATCCCGTAAGAATCGTTTAATTTCTCAGCCAGATAGTTGGCGTTCAAGATAGCTATTTTAGTGGCTTCCGTTAAGCCATCCGTTCCCATCATTTTTATATATCCGTAAGTAATAGCAAGCACGCCTGCGCTGCCGTAAGGAGCAGCAGAGACGGCATTCACGCCCGATTCGAACATCACTGGATGGCCCGGGAGGAAGGGCACCAAATGTTCGGCCACGCAAATAGGGCCAACTCCCGGCCCACCACCGCCGTGAGGGATAGCAAATGTTTTGTGCAGGTTGAGGTGGCAAACATCGGCTCCGATAGTTCCGGGGTTAGTTAGCCCGACCTGTGCGTTCATGTTCGCACCGTCCATATAAACCTGTCCGCCCGCCTCGTGAATGATGTTGCACATTTCCCGGATCTCGACTTCGAAGATACCGTGTGTAGAGGGATAGGTAATCATGTAGGCAGCGAGATCGTCACGATGTGTTTCTACTTTTTTCCGCAAATCTTCCATATCGACGTTCCCTTTCATATCCGTCGCCACAGTCACCGGGTTAAAACCGGCCTGCACTGCGCTGGCAGGATTGGTTCCGTGTGCAGAAGCCGGGATAAGCACTGTCTTGCGATGTCCCTGGCCAATGCTCTTCAGGTAACTGGCTATAACCAGTAACCCGGAAAATTCTCCGGCAGCACCCGAATTGGGTTGTAAGCTCGTTGCCGTAAATCCGGTAATTTCAGCCAACATGGATTCCAATTCATGAATCATTTCCTGATAACCCTGCACCTGGTCTTCAGGAGCAAATGGGTGTATTTTCTGAAATCCCGGATGCCCCAGAGGGAGAAGCTCTGATGCCGCATTCAGTTTCATGGTGCATGACCCGAGCGAAATCATGGAATGTGCCAGGGATATATCTTTTCTTTCCAACCGCTTGATGTAACGCATCAACTCAGTCTCGGAGTGATAATTATTGAAGTTGGGATGAGACAGGAAATCCGAGGTGCGCAACTGATCTCCCTTCAACGTTATTTTCTCCGGCATTTCGTCAATCATAAATACCTTGGAGCTTCCTGCCGCCATGGCAAACACGGCCAGTAATTCATGAACACGATAACCGTCTGTTGTTTCATCGATACTGATACCTATTTCTCCGGTATCGAAGTAACGGAGATTGATGTTGCGCATTTCAGCCAGGTCTTTCACACCGCCTTGCGTTATATTTTCGGGAAGCTGCAGTTTTAGCGTATCGAAGTAGCTACTATTAAGCTGTTTAAACCCGAGTTCTTTTAACTCATCTGCCACCAGCGAGGTAACGGAATGAATACGTTTCGCAATCTTTTTCAATCCCTCGGGTCCGTGGTAAACGGCATAGAACGAGGCCATAGTTGCCAGCAATGCCTGAGCAGTACAAATATTGGACGTGGCCTTTTCGCGCTTGATGTGCTGTTCCCGTGTTTGCAGGGCCATGCGCAGTGCATCCTTGCCGTAAACGTCTTTCGATATGCCAATGATCCTCCCCGGCATACTGCGTTTATACTCATCACGCGTGGCAAAAAAAGCAGCCGAAGGACCACCGAAAAACATGGGAATCCCAAAACGCTGGCTGCTGCCGAAAGCAATATCAGCTCCCCACTCGCCCGGAGGTGTCAACAATACGAGCGACATCAGGTCCGCGGCAACAGCCACTTTGCAATCCGATGCGTGTGCTTTTTCCACAAAACTCCGGTAATCTTCCACATTTCCGTTGCTGTTGGGATACTGTACGATGGCGCCAAAATATTTTTTCTCCGCATCGAAACATTTGTAATCCCCCACTTCAATTTCGATGCCTGCCATTCCCATTCGCGTGCGTAAGACGCCCAGTGTTTGCGGGAAAATGTATTGATCAACAAAAAGGATTTCCGTGTTATTTTTCACCTGATCGCGGCTTCGCAACCCGTACATCATTGTTGCTGCTTCTGCAGCTGCAGTAGCTTCGTCCAGCAGCGAACAATTGGCCAGGGGCAGGCCGGTCAGTTCGCTCACTGCCGTTTGAAAATTAAGCAATGCCTCGAGCCTTCCCTGCGAGATCTCGGCCTGGTATGGCGTATAAGAGGTGTACCATACGGGATTTTCAAATACGTTGCGGTAAATGGCAGCAGGCGTAATCGTATCGTACCATCCCATACCGATGTATGACGTAAAAACTCTGTTTGCCGACGCAATACGTCCGATCTCTTCGGCGTACTCCATTTCGGATTGTGCTTTAGGCAATGATAAAGGCTTCTTTAGCCGAATATCTGCCGGAATAGTTTGATCGATCAGTTCGTCAACAGAAGAGACTCCTACGGTCTGCAACATGTTGCCCAAGTCCTCCGGCTTAATTCCGATATGACGGGTTTTAAAATGCTCCATTTCCATATAGTTATTTGTTTAAAGTTTAATTATGATTTACAAATTACGAATTAAGAGCATCTTAGCTCCTTATCCTTTGTTTTTCACCCGTGGTCCTAACTCCCTGTTCCAACAAAAGGGTTGTATCTTCTCTCCTGTCCGATAGTTGTTTTGGGGCCATGTCCCGGGTAAACTTCCGTATCATCGGGAAAAGTAAAGAGTTTTGTCCGAATACCTTCGGTAAGTTGTTCAAAGCTTCCTTCGAGCAAGTCTGTGCGTCCGATGCTTCCGTTGAAAAGTACATCTCCGACCAGGGCAAGCTTCTCTTTTTCGTTGTAGAAAACAATGCTTCCGGGAGAATGTCCGGGGACGTGCAAGACCTTCAATTGTTGCTCTCCAAAAGAAACTACATCGTTTTCAGCAAGAAAACCGCCGATTTCAGGCCGGTAATCCACATTTGTATTGAATCCAAACATCTGAAGTTGTTGCGACAGGTTTTCAAGCAAGACAATATCGTCCCGATGCACCAGGAGTTTCAAACCAAATTGCGATGCTAAAAAATTTACCCCGAAAATATGATCAAAATGCAAATGAGTGTTTACAAGATGTTTAACAACTAAGTTGTTATCCAGTATAAAATTAAGCAGCAGCTTATTCTCATCGGGGAAAAAACAGGATGCATCCACAACAATACACTCACCCGTTCTGTCATATAATACGTAGGTGTTAACTCCCAATGGGTTAAATTCGAATGTCTTAATCTTCATCTATCGGCAGAAATTTCTTGTAATGCGTTTCCTATTTTGATACAAATATACGGCTTTCTTTTCAAATTGTAGTGTAAAAAAAAGCTATTCCGGCGTCATCTCGAAAATGAAAACCGGAATAGCATATTTCGTTTTATATCTCCCTAAAAAAATTAAGGTAACAGTAAATTCACAGAAAGATGTTTGTCGCTGCGGACGTAAGTGGTAACCACGCTGTATACGGGTTGGCCGCTCTCGGCGGCAATTACTTGTGACGATTGCGGATAAAGGACAATACGTCCGGGGCCGTTACCGGCTGTACGTTCCATCTCGAAATACAAGTCGCTGTTGTTTCTGATCTGATAATATTTGATGGTTTTTCCCTCGCGATTGGTTTCGGAATGATGGCTAGGAAGAACTTCCACACATGCATTAAACAGAGAGCGGACATTTTCTTCTTTTCCCATGAGGTATTTACTTGCCCATGCCACTGTTCTTCGTGCATCCAACGCTTCCCGGACAGATTCGGGAGTGTTATCACGGACCAGAACAAGGGTCATCGTACGGTGTACATAATCTCGGCTGTTGTCATAACTAAGGCTGATTAAATTGTGAACATCTGTCGATCCCATTACGGTCAGGTTTTTGTCGATACACCAATCCAGTGCTTTCATGTGAAAACCTGTTCCGTTAACAACCTCTATTCCGTCGAGCGCTTTATTTTTATACAAATCTTCAATAAACGGAAGCCATTCATACGAACCGGCTATTCCGGGCTGCCAACCGGGATGGTTCCAGAAAATAAAAGCATTTTGTGCCTCGGCTTTCATCACGGCTTCACGATCCGTCTCGTTGGTGTTCACGGTTAAATAATCGTCCGTATCACCGATAAACAAGGCATTGAAATGTCCGGGAGGAGTCTGGCGGGTCACTTCCGTTCCTTTTACCAGGGTAATCCCCTGCCGTTGAGCACTGGGTTTCGCTATTTCATAAGGACGGTTGTTGTTGGGTGTAATATCGTCTTTTTTTGGCGTATACTCCATGTGATCGGTTATTGCAATGGCGTCAAGCCCTTCCCTCCACGCTTCCTGAACACGTACCGTAGGCCAGACATCGCCATCGGAAAAAACAGTGTGCATGTGGAAGTCACACTTCAGCACCTTAAAGCCGTTTACATCCGGTATGACGATATTACTGCGTTTGTTGGGCCTGGAAAATTCATTGAGATTCATCACGCCGTTATTGATCTGTTGGGCCTGCGAAACAAAGGCGAAAAAAGAAGCAAGAAACAGGGTAAAAATTGTCTTTTTCATACGATTATTTTATTTGTGTTATGTATAAAATTCAGATGATTCCGGATACAAAGAAACGAAAATAAATCCGGAAAAATATTACGTTCTAATTAAGAAACAGCATTTCCACACTCACACACATGCGTTCTGACAAAAAAAACCGGATAACCGGAAAAGACTCTTGTTTTTAAGGAATAACTTGAAGTTCCACAAAACGAGCCGCCGCATTCAGGAAATGCGCTGTAATCCAGAAAACGGTCCAGCCTTCTGCGTATCCACCCCGCAGGTTATGTACATTGCTCATATCGCCGCGCTGCGCAAAATTGGTCTGTTGCAGTTGCTCTCCCTGCGACCCGTACATATCAGTAAGCTGAAAACACGAGCGGTACATTACTCTCGCCAATTGCTTTAACCGGTCGTCGTCCAGATATTTGCCCATCTTATAAACTTCCGGAGCGAATAGGACGGCATAGACATCAATATGCTGGTTTTGCGGAGAGACTACGCTCCAACCAGTCGATTTGAAATGAAAGTCGGCTAGACGTCCTGCGGGTAAAGGGATATCCCACACCACCACATAACTCAGGCATACGTCCATCGCGTGTTTGGCCCAGTCCAGGTATTTATCCTCTTTGAACCGCTCGTACAGTTCCAAAAAACCCTGGAAAGCAGCCCATGCCCCCTCTTTGTCCTCGCAGGTCGCATCGAGGGTACCTCCCCAATAGCAGCCGTCCATGGCAAGGTGACGATCCGCGTAGATTGCGGCTATTTTTTCCGAGGCTTGTCGGTATTCTTTTTTACCAAACAGAACCGATGCTATTGCCAGTGGTGCCATGTAAAAACCTTCGGCAGTAGAGTGAGGATCCCAGGCCGGATTCAATATTCGTTTTACCTGTCCATCGCATGCCGATGTGAGAAATGCTTCCCATTTTTCCGTGTTGTACCGTTTGTTTTTTTGAGCCGTTTCAATTGCTTTGGCAAAATTATACAGCGCTTGTCCGCACGAAACATGATCACCCCCATAGAATTCTTTTCCGTTAAAACCCACAGGAAACATCCCGTTCTCCCTATTCACCGGAAATGATGCCAGAAAATCCAACGATTGCTGTACTTTAGCCGGTAAATCCTCATCGTTTAACCGGTCGGCAAGAACCTGCAACGCATATCCCGGGGATTCCGCCTGGCCGCACCATCCCATCACCATATCTTTTCTGTTTTGCAAATCATACATTCCATAGCCTGCGGCATTATTGCCGTAATCCACCCACCGGCTCCGGGCAAAGCGGTATTTGCTTGCAAGTATCGTATTGAAATCCGGAAACCTCTCCGCATCATAGGGTTTGTGCAAATCCAGTGAAGTGTATACCGGTTGTTGAAAACCGCTCCCTTCCCGATCAATTGAATACAGCTCGATATAAAATTCTTTTTCGATAATACGTCCCGGCTCCATACTCAAATAGGTATTGGTATATTTCATGGGAGTTAACTGGAGAGCCTTGGCTACACTGTGTTTTTTGTTGTAGCCGATAGGGCCGGAATAAAGGACAAAATCTGTATACCCGTCACCAGCCTCTACACCGGCAGACCACCATTGATCAGCTAGCAAAGCTCCACGCACGGGGCTGGGGGTAAAATGAATCGCGGCCGCGTATTGATCTTCCCGGTTTTCCAGCATTACAAACGGCATCGGGTAACGATGATCTTCAAAGATGGCAAATTCACCGGCTTTCCCTGTATAAACCGGAATAATGTCGGGATTGACACGCGCTCCGTTTTTATTTCCATAGTAAAGAATTCCGGGCATAAAAACGGACATCTCCTTCCCTTTTACGCGCAAACGCACAGAGAGGGTTAAAGGAGATAATGTCTTTTCCCCTTTCCATTCAAACCGCCGTACACATTTGATCAATCCCGGCTTTTCCTCACGATAGGCATCCCTCATGTAGAGAACTCCATGCGGCAACACAATCTCTCCTTTCAGGATAGTCCATTCATCGTATTGCTCCACTTCAGTTGGAGTAGCATGGATCCATTCTGTCATCCAGTCGTTTTCCCATCCTGTGGCAACCGACCAGACTCCTTCCTCCGGAGCGGTAATGATCGCATCATTCTTCAAGACAAACAACGGTCTGTGATCTTCTACTTTCAGCTGCGCCTGGCCTTGCAGGCATAATAATAGGCACGCCAGTACCCCGATCCCTGTTTTTTTCATTTTATCGCAAACAAAATCATTAGTTCGTTGAGCGGACAGAAATACAAAATAAATTACTTCCTTGTCACGACGACAAAATTATCGATTTTTTCCTGTTTCCTGAAAGATTCTGTATATCGTTGAATACAAAATAATATTATGAGCTTGAAAGATCAATCATTAATACTTTTTTTCATTATTGCTATCAACGCTTTGCCGTTATGCGGTCAGACCGTAAAAAAGCTATCGGAAATTCCTATCCGTGATCCTTACATTATGCCAGACAAAAAAAGCGGATATTACTACATGTACAAATCCGCTTCAGTCAATACTTCGGGAAAAGTTATGGGAGGAGTTGAGGCTTATAAAAGTAGGGACCTGAAAAACTGGGAAGGTCCGGTGCAGGTGTTTACTGTGCCGGATGACAACTGGATAACCGGAGCGGTTTGGGCTCCCGAAGTGCACGCTTATAATGGGAAATACTACCTTTTTGCCACGTTAAATTCAAATATTCAATGGAAGAAGGAGCAGCAAGGATGGCCTCGATATCTTTTCCGGGGAACACAAATTTTTGTTTCCGACCATCCTGATGGACCTTTCCTCCCTTTCGCAAAAGTACCTCATACACCTATGGATCAAATGGCGCTTGATGGGACATTATGGGTTGAGGAGGGACGCCCTTACATGATTTATTGCCACGAATGGGTGCAGGTGATCGACGGCACCATGGTATTGATGGAGCTATCTGAAGACCTTTCCACCCCCACAGGAGACCCGTTGACCTTATTTCACGCCTCGGCAGCCGGTTGGTCCACAGGATCCTCACACGACAACATTCCCGTAAAATCGTACGTTACAGACGGGTGTTTTCTTTACCGCACAAAAACAGGTAAATTACTGATGATATGGTCCAGCTTTATGAACGGTGAATATGCCATTGGGATAGCGGAGTCGGTAACCGGAAAAATACACGGACCATGGACACAACAAGAGAAACCACTATTCACGCAAAACGGCGGACACGGCATGATATTCCGCACTTTTGATGGCCGCCTGTGCATGACCTTTCACCGTCCCAACTCACCGGGAGGCCAGGAACGTGCCCGGATATTCGAACTGCAAGATACCGGAGAAACCCTGCAACTGCTTCTGGAATTAACGCTTTAACGTTATGCAGTAAATTATTTAACTACATCTGCAACCCATGATTGAACGGAGAGATTTTTTAAAAAAAGTTGCAATTAGCGGTGTCGCACTAACATCCGCAAATGGATTAACAAGTTTTACCTCTCGCTTTCCCGACACACCAAATAATTCCGAAGGACAAGGGATTATCGAGAAAGAAAAAGATACACTTTCTGCTGTGTGGAAATTTGATTTTGACGAGAGAAATGCTCAACTTATCCTGCAAAATCTAAATGTGACCCTAAAGGGAAAATTACGTTTTCTGTCGGACGATACGCCCTGGATGGTCTGCTGCTCCCGGGACGGAGTTGCCAACCGGAATACCTTGGTGGATCCTCGAGGCGACGTGCAGGGTTATTGGGTGCTCAATACAGTAGGCACGCAGCTAGAGCTACTGTTCTACCACCGGACAGCACAGCGATTCGCAGGGAGGTTCTCTTTTGAGGGTACTATTTTCTTTTCAGAAGATGCTTTTCCCTGTCGGACCAAACCCGTTGTCGGAGAGAGGGTGTTAAATCTGATGAGTGGGTTTGCCGATTCGCTCCTGAATGATTCCTTATTCTCTCCGAAGGATGATCTTTTATTACAGTTCACTGCCGCAAATTTCAGGATCCAAACGGTTGTCAAGGGGGAGTTTTCATTCCGGTTAAGCGGACGAATCGAAGATGCCGCTGAGACGGTTTTTGTCTTCAACATGGAGCCTGGTTACTTTCAAAAACGATATATCCCCTACTATCAGCCCATTGACAGGAAACGCTGTCCTGTCGTCCCTACCGGATGGATGTCCTGGAACACCTATTTCGATAAAGCTTCGGCGGAAGACAACTTGGCCGAAGCCCGGATTGGAAAGAAGTACCTTCAACCTTTCGGTTGCGAGTTTTGGTCCATCGAGTCTTGGCAAGGAAATTCCGATCAATTGCCAGTGAGGGACTTCTACAACATGAACCTTGAGGTAAATGAAAAACAATTTCCCAAAGGAATGAAAGCGTTGGCCGATGAAATACGGTTGCTGGGTTTTCGTCCCGGGTTGTGGATGGCTCCTTTTGGCACGGGAAATGAATTGTTTTATAAGGAACACCATAGCTGGTTCTTGCACGACAAGAACGGAAAACCCATCAGCTCCTGGAACGGCAAGTACACTCTGGATCCCACGGTAAGGGAAGCGAGAGAACACCTGCGGGAAATACACCGGATCGCATCCAGGGAATGGGGATATGAGTTTTTTAAGATTGATGGTATGTCGGGACGAAATTCCGGTTACTGCGCTCATTTATACGAACGACCCGAAATCAGGGCGTGTTTCAACGATCCGTCCTGCCTCAATCCTTTTGAACTCTGCGTACAGGCATTCCGTGAAGGAATGGGTGAGGACCGGGTATTTCTGGCCTGTCAAGGACATACTTCGGGTCCGGAAGCGAGATATGCAGAGGCCTCCCGTATCGGGGCAGATATTGTACATCCTAACCAGCCGGTCGTGTGGAGTGGCGTGGTAAATCAGGCAAGTTGTCTGGTTAATCAAGTATTTACTCACAATATCGTAATGATAGCAGATCCCGATACCTTGCTTGTGGGTGATCTTCCTTTGGAGGAAGCACGTACCTCGGCCACGATTGTCGCTTTACCCGGACAAATGACATTTTTTGGTGATAAACTAGCTGGCCTAGAGGAAAGAAAAATGAAAATTCTACAACAGACATTGCCCGTAGCAGATGTTCGTCCAGGGAATCTCTATCCCTATTTTGGGACAATGCCTGTGTGGAATTTGCGGATACAACACGAATTTATAGGCAAGTATAATGTGATCGCTTTTTTTAATTGGGAGGATCAGAGAAACTTCATATCTACAACGCCGGAGGAGTTAGGCATCGAGAATCAGGATTACACCGGTTTTGAATTCTGGGAAAAACAACCTTTTAATTATAAATCGATTGAGAAACAATTTTCGTTGGAAGTTCCTCCTCATGCTGTGAGATTGGTGGCCATCCATCCGATAAAAGATGTTCCTCAATGGATCAGTAGTGATCGTCACATTACCCAAAATGGTATGGAGGTGTCGGCTATGGAATGGGAAAGCAAGCGAATGCTATTGAACGGAACTGTTCGGCTTGTCGGGTCGTTTCCTTTATCCATGTATATCAAAGTTCCTCGGCGATATACATTCGGGGACATAACATGTAAAGACGCCAAATGTCGTGTTATTCAAAATCAGGATGTGCTTTCGATCACTTTTCAAGGAGAAGAGTCTGGGGAAACGGACTTTTCCATCAAATTCAAACAGAAGATTAGTTAATATATCTTTTTTAAAAAAAATTAAACCATAAAAGTCATGATCATGAATGCAGATGGCCGTGTAAAAAGAATGGGTTTTTCATTCAGAGTGAAATTAGCGATTCTAATAATTCTGTGTTGTTTTTTCAACAGTTATGCACAAGTAATAAATGTCAATATCCACGCTCATCGTGGTGGAATGCTTGAATACGAAGAAAATACGATCAATGCTCTGAAAGAAACCTATGAGCGGGGTATTCGCGGATACGAAATTGATATACGGCAAACGAAGGACGGTAAGTTAGTCCTTTTACATGACGCATCTTTGCTCCGGTCGGTCGGCATTGATCGTCCCATTGAATATTTAACATTAAATGAGATCAGAAAATTAAGGACGAAACAGGGAAATACAATTCCGACATTGGAAGAGGTTCTTGATTTTTTCAACGATAAAGAGGAGGTATATGTGGAATTCGAAATGAAAACAAATAACCCCATGTATGATGAAGCCACTTTAAAGCGCTATTGCGACCAGCTTTGTGATAAAATATATGCAGCGAAACCGCCAACATCCACATATGTATTGACATCCTTTGACAAAAGACCACTGAAGTATTTAAAAGAAAATCGTCCGAAAACAGAATTAATGTTAATAAAATCGGAAGGATTGAGTGAAAATCTGCTGCAGGAGGCCAACGAACTTGGAATTAAAAGAGTCGCGTGCAGAATTGATGGAACCACACGCGGGATGGTTCAGCATGCGAAAGAAGAAGGATTTACGGTTTGTCTATGGCCCGGCACGTCTGTAGAGGATTTTTTACTAGGGGTTGCCTTAGGAGGTGATCATTTGTGTACGGATGTTCCTTTGGCAATTTCGAAATGGGTAAAAGCAAATGTTTCTTGGATTAAGTTAAAGTGAAATCATTAATTTAGGCACTCATAAACGACACCTGCAAGCATCACTCACATAAATAAACATTTAATCCTGAGATAAGTGGAGAATATCGGAGTCGAACCGATGACCTTTTGACTGCCAGTCATTGGGTTTACAGGTGCTATATATTTGTGATGTAGGCAATTATGGTAGGGGTTAAATTCTTTCGTAAAGATATCGTAAAGAGCAGAGGTGTTTTTGAACATTAGCTATTCTTTAAATTTTTATTCACACCCTTGAATAATTCCTCCATTTTTCTTACATATTGTACAGCATCTTCTGCAGTATGATTAATGTTTAAGTCTCTTTTGGTAGTTTGAATTATTTTATGTTCAATTATTTCAATTAATGTTCTTAACGAATATACATCTATATTCATTATATGATTGATTTCATTCTCTTTTAATGATGCTCGCAATACCCCTACTGTTGCTTTATCTTTTTTCCAATTATATATTTCTCTATTTATGTAGCTTTCAATAAATTTATATCTAAGTCTTGAGACAAATATTTGCAATACAATGAATAATGTAAATGCTTGATCACTTATAAAAGGTCTATGCAAAGCTACCTTTTTGGAAGCATCACATATCGGTTTTATTGCAATATTTGTCCTTAACTCCATATATTGAACAATATTTGATTCTTGCCCTATTTTTTTAAAGGTGTGTGGATCATCGATTTCTTCATTTGTGAGGATATTATATATTATCCCCATCTCTGGTATTATGTGATCCTTAATCACCTGAACCTTTTCCCACAATATCCAATAGGCTTCTATTTTCTTGTCTATTAGTTTTTCCGATGAAGAGAAGTAGTTTTGAGCTGAAGAGGTTAACAATGCGTTGTTTTTCGATATCTCACCTTTTAACTCCTCTGTTTGTTTATTATAGCCGTGCTCGATTGATCCTTTAATTTTGATGTAAACAGCATATACAAATAGTGATATCAATATCGGCGTAAAAACACTTAAGATTAGAATTAATGTTTGCATGACTGGTATATTAAAAGTTAAGTTAACAAAGATAAACAACCCCCTCTACTTTCACAAGTAAATGGGGGTAAGAAATTAACAGAACTTAATTTAGAGAGATTGTAAAGGTTTTGGTTATCTTCGAATAAATATTAACAATAATATAATCAACAAAATTCCTGTACCAACACCGATTAAAAACAGCTTTATATTAAAACCGGTTGTTGGGGTTGTTTTTTCTTTAAGATCTCGATTCTCTTCTTGAAGTGACTGAATGATCAATTCCTGATTTCGGTTGACCCGGGTGAGCGTTTCATTTTCTATCCTGTATCCAGCATTGCGTTTCTCAGATTCTTTGAGATTTTTTTCAAGCTGACTTTTAGATATCGTTGTGATCTCACTTGAAACAGGCGGTTTCCCGGTTTCCGGCACAATCGGCTTGCTTGTATCGTAGTTTGTTTCATATCGTGATACTTCGTTTGTCAATTTGCTATTTTCTTCTTTTGTGCGTAGAAGATCAATTTCAAGAATAGCGATCTTCTTTTCTTGCCTGTACAGACTGTCACGAAGTTTTGTTATTGCTAAACTGTCTGTTTTATAGATAATCTTTTCCTGTATAACTTGTTTAGGTTTACACCCTGTCGCAAAGAATATTATCAATCCTAACGAAAGAATTATACACCAAATTATTTCTTTATGTTTAGTTTCTAATTTCATAAATAGTCCTTTCTATACTTTTCAGGTATTTGTCTTCTCAATACTGTTTCAATCTCTTTTACCGAAATATCGAGATCTTTATTCAAGTCAAATATCTTATTCTGCTTAGCGACTATATCCGATGTAATTACAAAATTAGGATTGCCCATTGCTCTAGGGCAAAATACAGCTAGGTAAACATCTACCCACGTCTTCATCTTACCCTTGTAAGGTCGTAAATAAGCTAATACATAGTCGAGTTGCTGAACGTTACTCATGCGCTTTAAAACGGCTGTGGTTGTGCCTAGACCTCTAGCTGTCGAGGGCATGAATTGTATTAACCCAGTTGCTCCTGAAATTGGATTGACCGCTTGTGGGTTTAATTTACTTTCAAACCACATCACAAACATTAACCAGTTAGGGTTTATGTTTAATTGATTACAGATATTATTCACTTTTGCGATAAATTCAGCTCTGTTTTCTTTTATGTATTCTATGAAATTCATTCTTAAAAATTCAGATAATTAGTAATCAGTATCGCAATCGTCATTCCGATTATTCCACCAACACCTGTGAAGAATATATCCAGCACCTCAAATGTTCCTTTTTTAAGGAATTTATCCCAAATAACGTCTTTAAAAAGACCTGCTAAAACAGCCATTCCTAAACCAAAAACAGGGTTTATTAAGCCAAATATTAAGGCAATCAAAAAGCCTGCAATAAAGTGATATAATTTATCTTTTCCCATATGAATAATAGTATAATATTTTACTTTTCATCGTCACCAATGTGAAGTAATTTGATTATTCAATAATTTCTTCCGTTATAGGATTCAAATGTAACTGAATCTCGTCAAAATCAGCCTGCGAAATTTGCCCTTTCGATAAATAATTAAAAGAGTAAATGTTTACTTGCTCGTAAGTGAATGAGCCGTTATCGTAACCACTTTTGAGGTTATTTTTTAGAAAATCTGCTATGCTAAATGTTGTCATATTATTTTGTTTTTATTGTTAAATTATTGTTCCACCAAGTGCGATGATTGCATTCTTGTTTTTCCTTATTAATTTTAGTTGCCATTGCATTATTTTTTGTGCTGGAATGGTTATTTCGCCTTCAAAATAACCTGTTCCTAAAATTGAAATAAGTAAGTTCATTTCTTCCTCTGTTGGCTCATTGCCAGCTCCAAATGTTTCGGTGAGATTTATACGCATAAAATTATCCATTTGCATATCCCATACAGATGGGGAACTGAAATAAATTAGACCTGCGTTACCTGTACCCACCACATCTATTATCCTTGTATTCCTACCATTAATAACATTTCCACCATAGATTATGAGATCACTTGCCCCATTATGAATTGACTTTATCATTGGAATACCACTTAATATTTTTGCATAAAAATGAAGATAAATTTTATCCCCAATATTTGCAGCTCTGTTCAACCCGTAAAAAAGAGGTCTCCCATTACCTCCTGGCGTTATAATTGTAAACCTAATATCATAATTACCGCTAATTGGGGTTGAGCTATTTATAGTAAGAGTTGATGCACCTTCACCGACATCAGCCCTACTGAATGGCTCTATTAATCCATTTTCAAGATTACCATTAACAGCTTCATTCTTTATTTTCACATATGCCAATTGCTCCACATCGCCCGCTAATTGATCCAATTCGGTTTGATCTGCCTTGCTCGCAAGGTCATCCTGTATAGCCAATCTCGCTGTATCGGCTAATCCTGCTGCCGTGTTCGCTGCGGTGGCTGCCGTGTCGGCCTGTTGTGCTGCATCCATAGCGGGCTGTTTTAACTCCGCTATCTGTTCTGGCGTGAAGTCAGCATAAGTAAACGGGTCTCCCTTATCGCCCTTTTCTCCAACTAATAAAGCTAATTGTTCTGGTGTAAAATCAGAATAAATAAAAGAATCTCCTTTCTCGCCTTTTGCCCCGGTATCTCCTTTTAAACCTGTATCTCCCTTTGGACCTGTATCTCCCTTTTCTCCTTTAGGAAGCACTAAATTTAAAGTCTGGTTTGGAGCTATCCCTGTAATGGAAGCAGAAGCGTTGATTCCTCCTGTAACTGTGCCTATAGATAATGTATTTGATGTACCAGCGTCTCCTTTATCACCTTTTTCACCCTTGTCACCCTTGTCGCCCTTGTCTCCTTTGAATGCTATCGCCATATCCGAAGTAATCGAAAATTCAGACGGGTTATCTGCCTGTTCGGTACTTCCAACAATAACAAAAGCATTCACATCAACGGCACATTTTCTGTCCTCATCGATAAGTCCCAAATCGGGAAGTATGTAGTGAAACTCCGCTTTGTACGTTCCCAGAATAGTAGCAATCGCTGGAGTCACCTCTATCCTGACAACGTTTCCGGTTATGTCGTAATCGACACCCTCTACCAGTTCAACCCTCTTGCCCAGTGCGGACAAGTACAAGTGTTTTTCCAGCACGGATGAAAGGTCTTCGGGTAGTCCGTTTCTTTCAATCTCCCATGCAAACACAAAATCGTTTCCTCTTCTTATTTTCTTCATAGATAGAACTTTTTATATTTTTCGGGAATGTTTCTGCGCAACACCGTTCTTATTTCACTAACTGAAATATCAAGATCACCGTTCAAGTCGAATATCTTGTTTTGCTTCGCAACGATATCAGGTGTTATTACGAAGTCAGGGTCTCCCATCGCCTTAGGATAGAAGACAGCTAGATATACGTCAAACCAATTCTTCATGCGACCCTTGTAAGGCTTAAGATAAGCAAGCACATAATCAAGCTGCTGAACGTTACTCATGCGCCTGAGCATGTCCGTAGTAGTTCCCAGATCAATAGCCGTGCTCGGCATGAACTGGATTAGTCCAGTTGCTCCAGATTTAGGATTCACTTCCTGCGGATTTAGCCTGCTTTCAAACCACATCACGAACATCAGCCAGTTGGCCTCAATTCCTAATTCATTGGAAATGTTGTTTACCTTTTCGGTAAACTCTTCCCTGTTCTCTTTTATGTATTCCTCGAAATTCATGCTGTTTCCTTTTTATATGTTCCAAGCGGTGGACGCCTCAACTTGCAATCCGTGACGAAACAGATATTACTTTCTGCCAATTTACGCTCCCTGATTTCGTTGTCGATGGCCTTTTGCATCCCACTAATCTTACGGTCGTTTTCGGAAACCTTGAACTCTAAATTTTTCAGCTTTTGATTTGCTTCTTCGAGTGCGGATTTATACCCGTCAATAAGGCCTTGCTGCTGTTCGATCAGTTTGTCCTTTCCCTCTATGATTTTATTGAATCTGTCCTGCTGCGAACCGATCAATTCCATCATTTTGTTCATCGCTTCGGTTGAGCTATCCACCACGTCCGCCTGCGAGCTTGCCTTATCCTCCTTTAGCTTGAATAACCACGAAACACCACCTCCAGTAAGCATTCCGACTATTGCCGACATTATTATCTCCCAATTCATACCTTTTCCTTTATAACTGTTTTAAACTTTTCTTCATTTTTTTAGTCAAATATTTGGTACTTACCATTTTATTTTGTATATTTGCGAATATTAAATTATGAGTCCGCTCCGAAAAGTCGGAGTGATAATTTAGTTTAAAATTTTTTGTAC
>JABNAD010000029.1_pt3 | contig 84762 bp, 61 predicted proteins | sample 7240381 | NCBI WGS metagenome assembly JABNAD01 (sample SAMN11332834, study PRJNA596920) | anaerobic digester metagenome | biome: digested sludge; isolation source: digested sewage sludge-derived enrichment culture grown on H2/CO2 | place: Germany: Goettingen | reverse complement strand
TGGGGTTTCATCTGTTTTTTGCTTGTTTCCGAAAAGTTTCGGACGCTAGTGATCTGGAATATGCTCAAGGGCTTTTTCTACGCCTTGTAGCCCATTTTTTGCTATAAAAACGCTAAAGCCCTCCTCCTCAAGGAATACTGCCGTTGACTCGCGAAGTAGCTCATCATCCTCTATTAGTAAAATCTTTTTTTGCGACATAAAGTTGTTGTTCTTGGCGTGGCTAACTTAGTAAAGATTGATTTTATACCTGTTCTATTCTAACTAAAAAAGTGTTAAGCATTTACATTTTTCTTAGGGGAAGGGTTACCGTTATTGTGGTCCCTTTACCCAGCTCACTTTTAATGCTCATGCTACCTCCATGTACACTAACACACTGCTTTACAATGGACATGCCCAGTCCTGTTCCTTTGAACTCTTCGCTGTTTGAGGCTCTAAAAAAGGGCTCGGCTATGTGTACTAAATCCTCCTCGGGGATACCAATTCCAAAGTCTTGAATAATGAACTCAAGGAACCTGTCCTGCTGCTTAATGGTGAACTTCACATTTTGCTTTTCGGGCGAATATTTTAGCGCATTGGTAATTAGATTGGTAATAATGTGTCGGAGCAGTACCTGATCCAGTAAAACCCTGTCGTATGTGCTGTCAATATCTATATCAACCCGATTGCTCTCGTTTAGGGTTAGGTGGGACTCTTCAACTAGCTGTGTGGCCAGCTGGTTTAGGTTTAGTATCTCGGGGCGGAAGCTCAGCTTGCCGCTTTGCTCTTTCCCAATTAACGATACGTTTTCAAGCATATTGGTCATAGCCTTTACCGACTCGTACACTCGGCTAAAGCTCTGCTCACGCTTTGTGCTGTCCCACTTGGTGTAGTATCGCTGTAGTAGCTGAGCGTTGGAGAAGATGCTTGCCAGAGGTGTACGGAACTCGTGCGAAACGGTGGATACAAAGCGAGACTTTAGCTCGCTAAGTTCCTTCTCCTTCTGTAGGGCTCTTGCCAGTGACTCTTCGGCCGATTTGCGTTGAGTAATATCCATGGAGTTGAAGAATACTCCGTAAACATGACCCTCTTCGTTATAAACTGGCGAGAACTGAAGCTCAAACCAAAACTGTTCCCCGTGGACATTGTTAAGGCTCATCTCCTCCCTTGCTACCTCTTGTCTTAGAGCCTTATCTATTAGCCCTTTTATTGTAGGAACATGATGCGATGCGTAGAACTCTAGTATGGATTTGCCTGCTGCGATCTCCTTCTTGAAAAAGTTACAGATAGTTGTTTTTGCTACCTCGTTAAAAACTTCTATCTCATAATTGTGATTGATAATTATGAATGATTGAATTGAGTTATCGAAAATGGCGCGAAGCTTCTCCTCGGAACTTTTAATGGCCAACTCTGCAAGCTTTTGCTGGGTGATATCCCTTATGAAGCTGGCTATCATGTTACCCTTTTCGCTTGGAATAACAAAAGCCATTAGGTGTCCGTACTTTACTTTGTTATCATTTCTGAATTCTACCTCGTACTGATGATTTACTTTAAAGCGGACGCTTTTTCCTTGGGTTAGGAGCTCGGTACAGGCTTCAAATACGCTGTGCGCGTTTTTAGGACCTTCGCCTATGGGAATAATGTTATGGAAATCCCAAATGTGTTTACCCCTTGCGTTCTTGCTGGGAATTTTAATGAGATTTTCAAGTGCTCTGTTCCACTCAACAATGGTTCCCTTTTCGTCGGTAAGCATTATACCATCGGGCGATTTTTCAATCATTCGCCTAAGTTTTAGCTCGCTATCGCGAAGCGCATCTTCGGCGCGCTTTAGCTCGGTAACATCTTCCTTTATGGCAATAAAGTTTACAATTTTCCCCTGTTTGTTCATTACAGGCGATATTAACGCCGATTCCCAGTAAAGTTCCCCGTTCTTTTTTTTGTTTACTAGCTGTCCCTTCCACTCTTGGCCCTTTAGAATTGTGCCCCACATCTGTTTAAAGAACTGCTTGTTGTGGTATCCAGAGCTAAGAATGCTGGGGTTTTTACCTACAGCCTCGTTAAAGGTGTAGCCCGTTAGCTGGGTGAACTTTGGGTTTACAAATTCGATGTTGCCGCTTGTGTCGGTTATCACCACAGAAACAGGGCTCTGCTCAACCGCAGTAGAAAGTTTCTGTATTTTTTCGTTGGCCTCATTCTGCTGAACAATGCCCCAAACGGAGTTCATTAGGAACTGAAGCTGGTGTAGGTCGGTTTCGGTGTAATCGCTATCCTTGTTTGCAACGCCCACCACAGCTACAATCTCGTTATCAATAAATACAGGGATCGACATGTAACGGTATAGCTCGGCATGCCCCTTAGGGTATCCCTTCTTTAGTGGGTGTTGTTCCCTAAAGTTGTTAAGAATAATCTCCTTGCGCTGCCTTACAACCTCGCCCCAAATGCCAGTGTTGCCTAGTTCGTAGCAGGTTTCTGGATTGATTACGGAGCACTCATCAAGCACACCTTTCGACCAGGAGTTAAGCGTAAACTGCTTTTTGCTGCTATCGTAGTTGTAAATATACCCCAGCTTGCTAGAGGTAAGGAATAGCGCTTCGTTTAGAGCAAAATCTAATAGTTCCTGTTTGTTTGTTGATTTAAACTCAAAGATGCGAACCAGTGCTTTTAGCCGCTCACTGTTTTGTTGGATGCTTAGTTCTGCCTTTTTGCGCTCGGTAATATCGGTTATTACTCCCACAATACCCTGTATGCCTCCTTGTTTGTCAACAATTGTGGCTTTGTCAAAAATTACATCGCGAAGTTCGTTATTGCTTTTCTTTATTTGCCACTCGTAGGTTTGGTTGCCCGGATTGCTGATTAGCTCCATGTCCTTTTGGTGGTAAATCTGTGCAATTTCCTGAGGTGCCAAGTTAAACGCAGTTTTTCCAACTATTTCTTTACTGCTTTTGCCAAGGAACGTTTCAAATGCCTTGTTACAACCAGTATAGTAGCCCTGTGCGTTCTTGTAAAAAATGGGATTGGGAATGGTTTGCATTAAGGTTTCCAAAAACTCCTTTTGGTGCTGGAGCTCTTCTTCTGCCTTTTTCAAATCGGTAATGTCGGTAAATGTTGTAAAAACGCGGTAGGGTTTTTCCTCCCCGTTCTGGTATTCGGGGACGGCATTAATTAGAATCCACGTATAGTCGTTACGTTCGGGGTGAAAAATTCCCATGGTTTGGTTAGGAACGCTTTTCCCCGTTTCTAGAGCAACCATGGCGGGGTGCATTTCGCCCTTGAACTCAGCTCCTTGCTCGTTTACTGCTTTCCAGCGTGGATCCATGGATGTTCTTCCCTGTAGCTGTTCCAGCGTAAGCCCCAGTATTTTTTGTGCTGCCCTGTTGGCCGACACAATGTGCCCCATTTTATCTTGGTAAACAACACCTTGCTCCATTGTTTCGAATAGGGTGCGGTGCTTCTCCTCGCTATCAATAAGGGCTTGTTCTGTAATCTTTTTCTCAGTTATGTCGTGCACAATGGAGAAAAGCATTGTGCGATTCTTTACGAGTACAGTTCCACTAAAGACTTCAACATCCCTAATGGAGCTATTACTTAATCTATGCTTAAAGAAGAGATGCTTACGACCCTCTTTTTTTGCTTTTTGCATCTCTGCAATAACCTCGGTTGTGGATAGGGTGTTGATTTGGGTTATTTTCATAGATTTAAGCGTGTACCTATCCCATCCGTAAAACCTGGCCGCGGCAGGGTTTGCGTCTATAATAGACCCATCGTCGGGGTCAATTATAAGCATTGTGGCGTGGTTGCTCTCAAATATGTTGCGGTAGCGAAGCTCGCTATCTTTTAGCTGCTCCTCTGCTTTTTTATTCTCTGTTATGTCCCATATAATTACCGCAAACTGATTGGGTTTTGGACAGAAGGCATCAACATGAAAATGCTTTCTCAACTCCCTAGAGTAGTTGTCGAAATGGAGTGGTGTACCCGTTGTGGCCACATCGCCAAAAAGTTTTATCCAGTAATCCTCGGTGTTGGGGAGCACCTCAAGAACAGTTTTACCAATAATGTTGCTGGCAGTAAGTCCGGTTAGCTTTTCGTAGCTCCTGTTAACTTCAATAAACCTGTAATCGACCACCTTCCCGTTTTGGTCCTTTATAACCTCGTGCAGAGCAAGTCCTTGCTGCATCTGCGTTACTAATAGCCTGTACTTCTCTTCGCTCTTGGAAATGGCCTTGCGGGAGTTAACTAGTTCTGTAATGTCTCGGGCAGCCTCTATTACGTGGGTAATTCTGCCATCCTCGTCCTTAAGGGGTGATAGTATTATATCGATATGGGCAATCTCCCCGTTCTCCTTTACGTGGCGATGCCTACAGGTACCCGCCTCGCCAGTTTTAAATACATCGAGCAAGCCACATTTGCCGCCCATGAGGTGGCAGGGTTGCGATAACCCATGGGAGATTTCGAAGCAATGCTTGCCAATTACCTGCTCCTTGGTAAGCCCGCTGTTGCGTAAAAAGTTATTGTTAACATCGGTTATCTCATAGCATGGGTTAATAACCATTATGTCCTCATGCAGCCCATGTAGTAATGTTCTGTAATACTTTTCTCTTTTCTCAACAATGCTTGTCGCTTCGTTGGCTGCAATAAACTGTTCTATTATTTTGGCAATTCCTTTCAGCAGTTGTTTCTCCTCGTCAAGGAATAGTTGCCCCTTAATGGAATCGTCGGCACTATTGCTAATGTGTACCTCAATAAAACCAATGTTCTCAATTACCTGCTTAATGTTTTGAGGATGAGTAGCAAATTCATTTGAGGTGAACGTTTCATTGTAGATGGATATGCTTACACTGGTTAAATGTGGAAACTGGAAGCTAGAGGGTATTCTATCTGTTATTTGCTGATAGGCACTGGCTGGGTTTTGCTCGCTATGCGAGCAAATTTCAGATATGTCGAGCAGGCAGTTAAGCTCCTTTATCCTTTCACCAAGAGTGTGTTGGATGGTGTTTAGTTGAGACTGATCTTGTATTGTGCACAAAAATAGGTTTGTACCATATCTGGTTATTTCAACGGTTACACTTAGCTGCTTATTCCCCGCTACTAGCTTGGCTGCAATTTTTTGAGGTACTTCGGCTTTACCTTTTAGTACCTCGGAAATAGAGTAGGGGCTTTCGCTAGAAAAAAGATCCTTAATTGCTGTGCGGGGTAGTATTGTTTCATTGGTAATACTGGCTAGTTTCCTAAATGCAGTATTGGCATATTGAATGCTTCCGTTATTGTCAATTATAATGATGTTTGCAGGTAGAGCCTCTAGCAGTTCTTCTTGTGCTGGCTCTAGTGTTAGGGTGTCGTTTTCTTCTTGCAGATTGGCATGCTTATTTACCTCAAGCAGAATTTCATTTGCCAATTGTTCCCTTTTCCCTTTATCCAAAATGTTGTGTTTACCTAGCAACTCTTGAATACTGCTAAATAGCTTTTGAGGGGATTTGTTTCTGTAACTATTCATGAATCTGCAAGCTATTTGGTTATTTGTTTAGGAATAATGCATTTGCCCCCGATACTTATTTGGGCTTATTTAATAGGAAAATCAAAAGCAAGAGAATTCCCTTTGCTTTGATTGACAAGTAATGCATAGGATTAATGCCCTTGGCTGCAGCATGGGATTATCCTGTTCAATTATAGCGCATTTTTATTATGTGCAAATGCGTGTTTTTACTGAATTGTCATACTTTTTTGACGGAAAGCTCCCTGAGCACAGCTAAAAATAAATTTACTTGAATGTAAACCGGTAGAAAATGTTTTATTTGGCAAAGTGCGGATTTGCTTACATGGACTTTCCTTTCTTAAAGAACAGGGTTAGCGGCTCCTCAATTAGTGCTCTCCAGTTACCCCAGGAATGACCTTCGTTTACCTCAATATACATCGTTGAATATCCCTTTGCATCTAGTACAACCTTCATTTTAAGTGCTCTGTCTTGTGTGTCGTTAATTGTTCCTGTACTCATAAATATTTGTAGTGGTAGCTTGGGCGATTGGTTGTAGCTGCTCACTATGGCATCATCAAAAGCGGGGGAGTGGATTCCTACCAGTTGAAACTTATCGCTTCTGGTTAGCCCAATGTAAGCCGAAATCCATCCTCCCATAGAGGTGCCTAGTATTGCTCTTTTGCTGGGAGTGGGATCTGTTTTGTATGTGTTATCAATTAGCCCAACAAGCTCGTCGGCAACAAAGTTTGCAAATTTTGGGTTTGCAGCGTATTCGCTCATGCGCCGGTTATTGGATAGGTTACCCGGTTCACGTGGATCAATAAAAACGGCAATTATAGGCTCAATCTTCTCTTGGTAAATAAGGTTGTCTAGCACAATAATCATTGCACCAAGCCTATCGTTGGAGTACTCGTGCCCATCTGTTACATAAATTACGGGTAAGTTGCTTTTTTGTTGATAGTTGTGTGGGGTGTAAACCTTGTAGGCCACAGTGTAGTTTAGATTTTGCATGGAACTTTTAATTAACAGGTCTTCCGATAAGTTTCCCTTGGTTACACCCTGTATTGGGATTGTTTCTTGAGCTTGATTCCATTGAGGCATTCGTAGCTCAGAATTTGGGCCAAAGCCGCTATATTGTATGTTAGGGTTGGCTGGGTCTAGTATCCACTGCCCATCAACAACAACTTTGTAGTCTAAGCGTGCATCGGGAGGGAATGTTGTGGTGTAGTAGAATATTTTGCTGGAACCCAACCTTACCATTTTTACCTTTGCTGCATTTTGGGTTGCACTCCACCAGTTAAAGTCACCAGCCCACGAAACGGCGTTATTCTGCTCGGTTCCTTTGTATAGGAACATAACAGAATCGTTTATGGCAAAGGGTATCCTTTTATTGGAGCGAAGGCTGTCCCATAGTATCCCTGCGGCAATACTCTGCTCAGAGGAGTCCTCTATTTTGGCTATTCGTTGCAAATCTACCTCCAGTTCGTGTACGGATGAGTAGTTGTTGTAAACAAATGGCTCATTATTGGGGCTTGTATTGCACGATGCTGCTATTGCCGCTATTATTAGTATGTAAAGTGTTCTCATTTATTGTTTTTTTGCAAAGTATGGTATTGGCAAAAGAATATCAAGTGTGATTTAAAAAATCGCTTAAAAAATAGAGCAATCGATTGCTTATGGTGTTTTCAATTTTTTTATTTTCGAGTCATCTATCTTTTACCCCACTGGAAATTTGTTGCACCTTGCGATGAGAATAGCTGCCCTTGCTTTGTTCCTGCTTTTAGGTTGTTTGGCTAATGCACAACATGCCGATAATATTGCGTTAAAACTTAAGCCACAAGTTGATACGGTTTACATACAGGATTTTTCTGATAAGCTAATTATTGGGGTTTCCCTTCCCCATAAGTTTTTGGATTTTGCTGTGGTTAGCTCGGAGAATAAAACTCCCGATTTGGAGTATGAGCCTAGTAGTAGGGGGAGTATTGGAGGGTATTTTAGCTATAAGTGGCTTGGTGCTGGTGCTTCGGTAAGCATTCCGCAAAGCGATAAGGATAGAGCAATGTACGGCAAAACCGCTAGATTCGATTTTCAGTTTAATATTTACCTGCGCGAGTTTGTTATTGATGCTTACTTCCAGTCATACAAGGGTGTGTATAATGCCAATGTGGACGAGTTTGTAGGTAGTTGGAATTCGGATTCCCCTTTCCCGCAGCGTCCCGATATAGGGTTGGTAAACCTAGGTTTAACGGCTCGTTATGTTTGGAATAATACAAGGTTTTCCTATAAATCGTCCTTCGATTTTAGTGAGAAGCAGCGAAAAAGTGCTGGTTCGCTTATTTTTGGCCTATACGCATTTATCAATGGTGTTGCAGCCGACTCATCGGTAATACCCCATTACGCCCTTTCTTCTTTTGACGAGAACATTATGTATTCCTCCTATTCGGGAGTTCACTTAGGAGCCTCGGTTGGCTATGCTTACACATTTGTTATAAAAAAGAACTTCTTTTTTACACTGAGCGTAATCCCTGGTATTGGTGCTTTTGCCTCGGAGCTTACCTTGGCCGATGGTAGCATTGTGTATCCCGATGCTAAGGCGTCAATTGTAATTTCATCGCGTTTCTCCTTGGGATACAGCAAGAACAGATTCTACTTGGCAATAAACGGTGTAAATGGCACAACCATTGCTGCGGCTAGCAAGGAGTACAGCACCGAAGTGTCGTATGGTAACGCTAATGTTACCTTAGGCTACAGGTTTAATGCCCCTAGGCTGCTTAAGCGGGATAAGTGATACTAGTTAAGAGTGCTTTTTCGTTCCAGTTTTGCATGTAGCGTGTTTACCTCCATTAGCGCAGCCGACCCATACCATTGTGTTAGTTCAACCCTAAATACACCAGCCTTTACAGCAGGATCCGTTTCGGTTAAGGCCTTTGCCTCTTCTATGGTTTCTACGTTAAATATAAATAGCCCCCTGTTTTCGCCGCCGTTAATGTATGGACCTGCAATTACAAGTTTACCCTCGTTGGCAAGACGGTTAATGTTGCTAAGGTGTCCTTGCATTAGCGCTGCTCTTTGTGCAGAGTCGGTTATAACAGTTGGACCCGTTTTAAGTGTGGCAAAAACGTAAAGTTTCATTCCATAGTCGTCGGCACCAAGTTTTTGCGCTAGTAAGGAGTCGTAACCATTGTTACTTGTAGTCTCTTCCTGTTTTGGGTGAGTACATGCAGCAATCCCTATTAGTGTAGATAGGGCAAAAATTGTAATGATTCTCATAGCGTTGAATTATATGGTTATTTTAATGTAATTGCCTTCTGGATCAAGCACTACGCTCTCGTAGTAGCCATCGCCAGTGGTTCTGGGCTCGGTGAAAATGGTGTTGCCGTTGGCTCTTAGCTCGTTGGTGAGATTGTCAACCATCTCCTTGCTTCCAACGGAAAAGGCTATGTGGGTTAAACCCTGGCCAAATTCAAGGCGATGTTGCTCATTTAGGTTTACCGTGTGCATAAGCTCAAGCCTTGCTCCGCCAGTAAAACTTATGAACTGGGATGTGAAACCCTTTTGTGGATTGCGGTATATGTTACTTGCACTTCCATTTAGGTAGTTGCAGTAAAAATCAACCATTTTGTCAAGGTTTTTAACCCAAATGGCTATGTGATCAATTCTCATTTTTGAAGTAAGTTGGTAAGCCAAATGTATTGCATTTAGAGCGATATCCCCGTTTTATGCTGCAAAGGTGGTTTTGTGCACAAGAAACCTGTTACCATACCGTTTTAATAATACCACCATCAACTGCCAGCGATTGGCCAGTGATGTAAGAAGCATCGTCGGAGAGGAGGAATGCAGCAGCCTTGGCTAGTTCTTTGGGGTTTCCATACCTACCTAAGGGTATTTTTTCTTCAAATAGGGACTTTATCTCCTTTGCCGATTTGTTTGCCCTTTGAGCTGCTAGCGTATCCAGCTCAACAATGCGCTCGGTGTTGAATCGGCCTGGCATTATGTTGTTTACGCGTATATTGTACTTGGCCAGTTCGTTGGATAGGCTTTTAGCCAGACTGGTTACCCCTGCTCTAAATACGTTCGATAGCAGTAGAATATCAATGGGTTCCTTTACGCTTAGCGAAGTTATGGTAACAATAGCTCCCGAGTTGTTGCTCTTGAAATGTGGGATTGCTGCATTTATTAGGTTTACTGAACCCATTAGTGTTAACCTAAAGCCTTGTTCCCAATCGGCAGTGGATAGCTGCTCAAAGGTTCCCGGTTTTGGCCCACCTGCGTTTACTACAAGTCCATCTATGCTGCCAAGTGTAGCTGCACCTTCGTTAACCCATTTTGCAATAGATTCCTCGTTGGTTACATCTAGTAGTCCCCATTCTACCTTACCTTTAGCCGTTTCTTTTATCTTTTTTGCCGCAGTTTCAATGGACGCTATGTTTCTGCTACCAATAAAAACGTTGGCGCCTCTACTTGCCAGTTCCTCGGCTGTTGCGTAACCCAAACCTTGGCTTGAGCCCGAAACTAGAATGTTCTTGTTCTTCATTGCAATCCTTTTTAGTCCTTAGCAAATTTATTACTTGTGGTAAATTTTGTGTCATTTGCATTGCATTATTTGCACCTGTTAACAGCAGCCATGTGCACTTGTTAACAAAAACCAATTTTGCACTTAGGTTTATCAGGCTAACCTCCTGCAACGCCTTTATTTATGCGATATGCAAAGAGGTGCATATTGATAATAATCATATTACATAACTATATTTGTGAATATATTTGATGCTTGTATAAGCATACTCCGACCAAAACGAAAAACCAAAATACACACAGTATGAATATTGCCGAGATGAAAGCCAAGCAAAAGCAGCTTGTACGCTGGGAGTACCAGTGGAAAGCGCTGTATCGTGGTTACACCGACAAGACTCTTTACATCAACCTTTCAAGTAACGAGATTAAGGAAAAACCAGTTCCTGCTCAAATGAAAGAGAAGTTTGTTGGCGGAAAGGGTTACGGACTACGTTTACTTTGGGATGCAACAACCCCAACCACAAAGTGGAACGATCCTGAGAATGAGCTAAACATAGCATCTGGCCCTGTTGCTGGCATTACTCAGTACTCTGGTACAGGGAAATCGCTTCTTGTATCCATATCGCCACAAACCGATTCTATTATGGACTCGAACGTGGGTGGATTCTTTGGCCCATTCCTTAAGTTTAGCGGTTTTGATGCCCTTGAGATACAAGGTAAAGCAGAGAAGGATGTTATTATTTATATTGATGGCAAGAACCATACTGTTGAGATTTTTGAAGACCCAGGTTTTTCTACCGATTCCCATATCCTTGCCGAGGAGCTAACAGAGTTTTATGCCGAGAACGAGAAGGATGCTAAGAACATTGGTATTGTTTCTACTGGTGCTGCTGCAGAGCACTCTCTAATAGGTATGATTAACTTTACTTTTTACGATCCTAAGCGTAAAAAGGTAAGGCTTAAACAAGCAGGTCGCGGTGGTTTAGGAACCGTTATGCGCGACAAAAAGATTAAGGCTATTGTGGCTAAGGTTGATGGCGTTGGCGGTAACCTTAACAATGTAGCCGATCTTGAGGCTATTACCGCTCGTGGCCGAAGCTACCAGCAGGAGATTCGCGAATTGGACGACCACCAGTGCCAAATGCGTAAAAAGGGAACTGCAAACATCGTTAACGTGATGAACGATTACGATTTGCTTCCTACCCACAACTTTAAGTACGGTAGCCATGCCGATGGTATCAAGATACATAGCGATATCCTTCGCGATAAGTACTTTACCCTAGGTGTGCCAGATGGTTGCTGGATTGGCTGCGCCATGTCCTGCTCAAAAGGTGTTGATGATTTCGAACTAAAAACTGGTCCGTACAAAGGCCAAAAGGTTATTGTTGACGGTCCTGAGTACGAAACAGCTGCAGGTCTAGGTTCTAACCTTGGTATTTTTGACTACGATGCCATTATTGAGGCCAACTTCTACTGCGATACCTATGGAATTTGTACCATCACTTGGGGAACCTGTGTGGCTTTTGTTATGGAGTGTTACGAGAATGGTATCCTTAACAAGGAGCGTACAGGTGGCTTAGAGCTTAACTTTGGTAACGCCAAAGATGCTCTTGAACTTATGCATCAACTAGCTCGTGGCGAAGGTTTTGGTAAAATTGTGGGTATGGGCGTTCGCCGCATGAAGCAGTATTTTGTTGAGCACTTTGGTGCCGATGCGAAGTTCCTAAACGATATAGGTATGGAGGGTAAGGGACTAGAGTACTCTCAGTACGTATCAAAGGAGTCTCTTGCGCAGCAAGGTGGCTATGCCATGACCAACAAGGGTCCACAGCACGACGAGGCTTGGCTTATATTTATGGATATGGTTAACAACCAGCTTCCAACCTTTGAGGCTAAAGCAGAGGCGTTGCACTATTTCCCAATGTTTAGAACATGGTTTGGTTTACAGGGATTCTGTAAATTACCTTGGAACGATGTTGTACCTAAGGATAATAAGGATAAGCCTGAACCTCATAAAATTCCTGGACACGTTGATAACTACGTTGCCGTTTACAACGGTGTAACCGGAAATAATATCGATAAGGACGAGATGATTAGGCAGTCGGAGCGAGTGTATAACTTCCAGCGCATATTCAATATTCGCCGTGGTTATGGACTACGTAAGCACGATGCCCAGCCATACCGCGCAGCGGGTCCTGTAACCAAGGAGGAGTACCTAAGCCGCCAAGAGCGCTACGATAAGCAGCTTAAGGAACAGGTGGGTGTTGATCCAACCAACATGACTCTTGAGGAGAAAATGGCTGCTACCCGCAAGTACCGCGAGGAGCGTTACGAGATGCTACTTGATGCGGTTTACAAGCGCCGTGGATGGACAAAGAATGGCGTTCCAACCATTGAGCATCTTAAAAGTATTGGAATGGACTTACCAGAACTAATTGAGGTTGTAAAACCTTTGCAATAGATTTGGTTGATATAAAAAGAGGTTCGGTAATTATTTACCGAACCTCTTTTTTTTGAGTGCTGCTATGTTGGGGCAACTAGTACATCTTATTTATCATCTGGCACCAAGAGTCTCTATTCTTTATTAAAAACTTGAGCTCCGAACCCTCTTTGGTTATAACACTTAGCCCATTGGGTATTACCTTCCATGTGTTAAAGAAAAGAATTTCCCGAATTTGCGAGAAAAGGATCTCAAAATCTACTCCATTGTTGGTTTCCTCTACAGACTTAAAGTAGATTCTTTGGTTTGTTAGTATAAACTTCCCTGTTACGCGCGATTGGGACTCAACATAACTTGTGTCGGCCACTTTAATCACGGTTTCGTTCTCTTTTAGGTTTACTCTCATGGCTTATGGTTTTACTACGGTATAAATGCTTTCATAACTTGTGCCGTTGCTTTCTGTATGCACAATTTCAGTGAGTTATGCTTGCTTGGTGATGTCGGGTGTTGTCCGAATTCGCACAGCACTTGTTCGATTTTGGTTCAACCTCTCCCTTGTTGTTTTACTTACGACGCATTAATGACCCCTTAAGTAACACTTTTGCTGCACCTGTTTTGTTAACTAACGTTAAGAACATTGGTGTTGCTGATTCCCGTATTTTGGTTACTTTCGTTTAGTGTATTGAAAAGCATATATAATGTACCAATTTAAAATAGTAGAGCATGATACTAAAACAGCTTTTTATTGCCGCATTACTTCTTTTTGTCCCCATGGTAAGCGCAGCACAGCTAGATGTAACCTCGTATATAGAGCCATCAATTCGCGATTTTGTAGAGATTAATCCCTCCGTTAAGCTGCACTACGCCAACACGGGGTTCGATATTAAGGCCTTTGCCATAATAAAGGGGTATACCGTAATTTACTCCCAATCAACGGGTAAAATGTTTTTGGTTGATAACCAGAAGCACTTTGTTGTTGATGAGTGGGACTTTAAACAGGATGGAAAATATCGATTTATTAGTATGGGTTATGTGGTAAGAGGTAAGGATGGTTCGGAAAATAGAGTTTGGAAGCAGAAAATGCCAATATCTCATAATATATCTATCACCTCAAACTCAGATACGTTTTTTGTTGGTGAAGTAAACCGGCATGCCAAAACCTATGCGTTGGGCTTTACTGAAAGTGGAGATAAAATGCATCCAATAGAGATCTTATTAAAACGGAACGATGTTTTTATGGATGTTCCTAAAAAAGTAAAAAAATCTTGTCATCAAGGAAGTTTTTATTCGTGCTTAACATATAATGGGACAACGATACTTTCCTATTCAAACTTACCTACTGGTCTTTCTTCTGTTACTACGGATAGGTCAAATTATCCTGCTGCTATTACTGATTATGTGGTTGCTGTAAAGGATGGGGAACCATCAATGGTGATACATGAAACACCTCTAAGTGATTCTGCATTATTCTGGAAGCGTAGTAAGGTTTTTATATATCAAGGAAAACCCGCTTATTTCTCAGAGCGTAAGATGTCTATAACGCTATTTTCTAAAGAATTATCTCAAACAAAAGAATTGTTATTAGATAGCGCCACTTTATCGCTTTATCGAATCCCAACCAATAAATTTTATAGTTATGATATTCTTAGGGATGATGCAACCGACCGTATTTTCCTCATGGTTTCATATTTTGATACTGTAATAAAAAAGAGTATGCAACGGCTATTCTATATTGATATTGAGAAAGAAGGAAAACTGGTTCTTGTTAAGACAATTTCTAGGGGATTGAGTTCGCCATTCCTTTATAATAATAGGCTGTTCTTTACATACAAGCCAACCGATACGGATAAGGAGGCGATTTTCTCTGTTGCAATTGATGGCTCTAGTAATGATACTTTGAATTTTCAAAGCCCTAATAGTATTAACATTAAGTTGTATAAGTCGGAAGATCGTTTTATTGATTATTTCAAAAATGATGTTAGCGGAAAGTCCTTTGAACCACTTAATGTTGATGGGGTAAAAGTTTACTTGCATAAGAAGATTATTATTCCAAGTTGTTCTACAGTACAGGAGCTTTGTTCCGCAGCCTTGCCCTTGCTAAAAGAAAAACGTTACGGTGAGTTTGCCATAACGTTTTGCAGATACAATTACTACGACCGCGAGCGCATTCGCTACCTTTTAGGAGAAGGGCATATAACATTAGACAATCCGTTCCAAAATGAGGATTCAGCGCAGCTGCTCTCAACGCTTATAAGCGGAATAGCCAGTGGTGCCGTTGCCCCTGAACTTGAGCATAAAACCGGATTTATTGAGGCTACCACTCCTAATGGCTGGAAATTTATTCTGGTTAAGGGGATTGATGGCTACCGCTTTGGCTCCTGGTTTTACAAAAAGATTTAGGCTGGGAACTCCCGTAGCAGCTCGTGAGCTCCTTTGTGTATTTCGTACCAGTAGTCGAGTGCCGCCGCGTTCTTATCCTTCTCAAAGGCTTCAATCCACTTTTGCAGCTCGGGGGAGTCGCATCCATCCTCGTCGCGTTTTTTTAGGAGGAAGCGGAATACAAAATCGATGTTGCGCTCGCTTTCCCAGAAAATGGATGAGTTGCGGCTATTGGTTCTACTGGCTGTTAGCTCAAGTGACTCAAGAAACTCCTTGCGGCAGCAGAATAGGGAGTCCATAACATCGGGCATAATATCCTCGGCCCAAGCACGATGGAACCGACAAATACCAAGGTTATCCATCATAAGTTCCTTGAGCATGCGCTTTGCGTTTTCACGCCCTAACTCGCGGGGCGGTAGAAACTCCTTGCCGTAGTTCATGTAGTACTTACCCATTATTGGCATGGGCGATAGCACGCCTGGGCTCCAGTACTGGTTTGGAACAATCCAACCCTGACGGGCAAATGCGTTGTAAACAAACAGGTCTAACACTTTCTTTCCCTTTTTGCGAGCAAGGTGGCGTGCAAACTTTCGGGCTCCTTGCAATAGATTAATGGGGCTGTTGGGTTTAACCATTTGAACAAGGAGCGCTAAGCCAATGTTGGCGTTGTGCCACGAATCCTCAACTACTCTAAAGTTGTCTATAGTAAAGTTTGGAATATCAGTTACCCCAAGTTCCTCGGGAGTAATAAGCCCCTCAACTAGGCACTCCATAAGCCATGATATTACACCACCAACCGATATTGCATCAAATCCCAACGTATCGGCAAGGTGGTTGAGCGCCTCGGCTGCGCGTTGGTCAAAAACCCCACAAAGCGGCCCCATTGTTTGGTATGGCTCATAGTCCTTTTTGTACTTGCCATTCATTTTTTTGCAAACGGCAGAGCAGGGTTCCCCGCAGGTTTTTTGCTGCTTGGTTTTTATAGTTTCCTCGTTAAACTGCTTTAGGTAGTGGTTTACAATAAAGTTTTCGTGAATATATAGGCGTTGCTCACGGGTCATGAAAATGGAGCGGTAGTTAAAGGCAATAATTCGGTCTTCCAGAGTGGCAAAGTTTACACCAAAGGTACCGCCTGTATCAAATTTTGGGTCGAACCTATACTTGGTTGTTGCCTCCATATCCTTTGCGGCAAGTTTTTTCTGGTACTTGTCCTGGAACCAAGCATCGGCAACGTTACGGTCACGAAAGTCCTCGTCAATGTATGTGCCCCCGTAAATAACTCCAATAATGCCGTGCTCCTTAAACAGCTTTGTGCCAAAGCCTCCTCTACCAGCCCATGTGTCAACAAAGGTTAGCTCGCCTTTTTTTACAGGCGCCGAGGCTATGCCCGCAAAATCGGTGTAGTGGGCGGCTGGTCCTACGGCAAGTACACGTGGGTCGTTTTCGTACCTATCGGCAAAGTGGTTAATGGCGTACTCCATAACAGCGTAAACGCCTTTGCGTCCCGATTCCCAAATGTCGGAGGGGGTAACAGGGTGTAGTTCAACCTCAATCTCCTCGCCATGGCTCCGGTTTAGGTAGAGTATGGATGGTGTTTGGGCTTTGCCCATTATGCTAAGCATGTTGATGCCAAGGTTATCGAAAACTAGCCCAGCTCCTCCCATTGAGGAGATGAAGTATCCGTGCCACGATGGCGATATCCCGCTAAATATGAGTCGGTTTGAACCAGGGAAGATGGAGCCTGCAAGTAACCCTACGCCAATGTTAAGGCTGTTATGCTTGTGGGCAAGATGGATGCCTAGGTCAACGGGGCCAAAGAAATCGCCAACCTTAAATCGGTTCACCTTGTAAAAACTCGACTTAGCATCAACGGTAAGTACTTTAATTTGGGTTATTTGCTGCATCATTACTTAAGTGTTTTCTGCAAGATAAGTAATTGCTGCGATTGGCAATGCTAGTATCCTTGTGTTGTATGCAATAAAAAAGCCTCAGGTAGCATATGCTCCTGAGGCTTTTTTATTTGTGCTGTGTTAAACTATTTGAAAATCTCTGCCAACTTAGCTTCTAGCTGCTCGCCGCGGAGGTTCTTCTCAATAATAATTCCATTTGGATCGATAAGCACTGTGTGGGGGATACCTGTAATTTGGTAGTCCTGTACGGGCTGTGTTTCCCATCCTTTAACTTCCGATACTTGAAGCCAGGTTATGCCATCGTCTTTAATGCCCTTCAACCAGCTCTCGCGATCGTAATCGAGCGATACGCCAAAAATTTCAAATCCCTTATCCTTGTACTGGCTGTAAACCTTAACCACATTTGGGTTCTCTCTGCGGCAAGGGCCACACCATGCTGCCCAAAAATCAATAAGAACATATTTGCCTCTTAATGAGCTAAGGGATATCATGTTGCCATCGGGGTCGGGAAGAGTTATTTCAGGAGCAGGCTGGCCAACAGCAATTTTTTTCTGTTTTGCAATGCGCTCATTTAAATCCTTTGCGTAAACGGTTTCGCTGGCTGGAGCCTTAATGGAAGCGGCAAGGTTTTCGAGCCTTACAATATCCATGGTGTCGGCTAGTTGATTCGCAATAATGTATGGCGCAACTACCGAAGTGAGGTTCTGGTTAACAAAACCTAGTATGTAGGTGCCAAGCTCTTTGCTAATTACCTCATAATCGGCTCTTAGTGCTGCTTCGTTCTCTGCGGTTAGTGTGCCATTATAGTATGCTTCTTGGAATTTGGCGCTAACGGCCTCCATTCTGGTTTGGTACTCTCCAAGTTTATCGGAGTAGCCCATCATAAGGTCGTGAGCCTTTGAGCCCTTAATAGTTGCTGCTTGTAGGCTATCGAAGTTTGCTTTAATGTCAATTTTACCAGCCTCAATAAATAGGGCGATAGTTTTGTCCTGCTTGCCAAACTGGAGCACATAAATTTCAGGTTGCTCTACAATGCCTTCAAAGGCAAATTTCCCGTTTTCAATTTGAACGGAGTCTATAGGCTTTGGCTGATTCTCGTCAATCTTAAGCAAATAAACTGTTTGGTTGGGAGCACCAGTTACATCACCTTTAATGGTGAATGAATTGCTCGGTTGGCAGCTGTATAGTCCAATAGCTGCAAATGCTAATAGGGCAATTTTTCTCATGTGTGTACTTTTAGTTTTAACACAGTAACCCCAAACGGGGGTAAAGGTTCAATTGGTTTGTTAAAGATTATGGTATAAATCTAGCAATTTTCGGGCTGCTGCAAAAGAGGTGATTTTATCGTTGAGAATATCATCCTCGGTAATGGGTATTTGTTTTTCAATGTTGGGATTGTTGTAGAATGCATCGCGTAGAGCTTCGTTTATGGTTTCGTACATCCAGTACTTGGCCTGTTTGCGCCTTCTGCTATCGAAGTACCCATTTGCTTTGGTAAACTTTACGTATCCCAGTATCTCATCCCACAGCTCCTTAATGCCCATTTTGGATAGTGATGAGCATGTTTTTACACGGGCTGTCCATCCCGATTCTGGAGCAGGAAATAGGTGTAGTGCGCTTTCGTGTTCGGCCTTAGCAAGGCTAGCTCTGTCGGCGTTGGCACCATCGGCTTTGGTTATGGCAATCATATCGGCCATCTCCATAATGCCACGCTTAATACCTTGCAGTTCGTCGCCTGCACCAGCTAGCTGGAGTAGCAGGAAAAAATCGACCATGCTGTGTACTGCTGTTTCGCTTTGCCCAACCCCAACCGTTTCAATAAAAATCGTGTTAAAGCCTGCCGCCTCGCAAAGTATAATGCTCTCCCTAGTTTTACGGGCAACCCCGCCAAGTGAGCCTGCCGAAGGCGAGGGGCGGATAAAGGCGTTTGGATCGGCGCACAGCGTTTCCATACGCGTTTTGTCTCCAAGAATGGAGCCTTTACTGCGCTCGCTGCTTGGGTCAATTGCCAAAACGGCTAGCTTACGCCCCGATGCGGTTATGGTTCCTCCAAGTGCCTCAATAAAGGTGCTTTTACCAACACCCGGTACGCCAGTTATCCCTATTCTAATGGATTTGCCAGTATATGGTAAGCAGCGTTCTATTATTTGTTGTGCAATGGTATGGTGCTCTGGTAATGCGCTTTCTATAAGAGTTATTGCTTGACTAAGTATTGTGATGTTGCCGCTTGTTATACCGTCAACATACTCGTTAACCGAAAGCTCTTTCTTGCGTTTGCTCTTAAAGCGTTTAACCGCATCCATGTTTATGGTTGGAGGCTGTTCTACGCCTGGATTTACCGATAACGCACTTTTAAATTCCTCTGTAGCCATTACAAAAGTTTTAAAAAACATTATTGGGCGAAGGTACAGAATGTATTTGAACCTTTACCTTGGAAAGTTTTTATAATGCTGCAAAGCATTGTTGTATAAAAAAACCGGGCTTAACCCGGTTTGTTCATTTATCCTTCGGTAGTTACCGTTCCGGTGAGTCGCAGCACCATGGTTGATGCTTTTGGGTCGTTTGTAATAACCGTAATGGATTTACTCTGCCTACCAGTGTAGCCGTTTGTTCTGAACGATGCCTTAACAAAACTCGATTCGCCTGGTTTTAGCACACTAACGTTTGGCTGAACGGTTGTACATCCGCATGATGCTTTTATTTTACGGATAACCAAATCGCTTTTACCCTCGTTTTTGAATACAAACTCATACTCAACAGTTGCTCCTTGCTTTACAGTACCAAAGTCGTAGCTAGGCTGGCTAAACACAATTTTGGGCGCATTCTCTATATCTTTCTCTGAAAGGTTACTAAAGTCCTCTTCCAGGTTTCCACTTATGCTAAGGAAGTTGTTCTGAATGGTTTGGTCGTTTATAGTTAGGTAGAAACGGTCTATTACAAAACCCCAATCTTCGTTCTTTGATGCATCGTACTTAATAACAATAATGCCCTCTTGTTGTGGTTTTAACGTTTGAGGATAGGCTGTAACTGTAATGTGTTTTGGCACATTGAAGAAGCCAAGTTTTGCTGGTGTTTCACCTGGGTTGTATAGGCGCATGGTATCGGTAACTATCTTATTGGTGAATACTCTACCAAGGGATAGATGGTTGTTCAAGAAAAGAACGGAACCAATTTGCCTTCTGTATATCTCGTCTTTGGTTTTTTCGCGCTCCTTTACCTCTCCTTTTACTGCAAAAATTGTAGTTGCGCTCTCAGCGTTGGTATATACTGTAATGGTTTTGTGAAATGGTCCTGGGCGACCTTTTGGGTCGAAGGTAACCTTTACGCTTCCTTTGCCTCCAGGAACAATAGGCTCTTTAGTCCACACGGGAGTGGTGCAGCCACAGGTTGCTGTAACTCGGTGTATAATTAAAGGTGCAGCCCCAGTATTAGTTATAACAAACTCGTGTGATACAGGGCCAGCCTCTTCATTTATTAGCCCAAAGTCGTGAGTGTTACTGCCAATGGAAACTGTAGGCATTTTTTGTTGTGCGGTCGCTTGGATTGCGCCAAAAACCAATAGTGATACAAAAATTGTTACTAATTTTTTCATTGTAAAAGCAATTAGTTGTTGTTTGTTGCAACGGCTAGCATTGTGTGTTTGCCTATGCTTGATATTTAAACAGCATTTAATCCTAGAGGTTCAACGCTGCATGTTCTATCGGTTAAAAAAATTATTCTTGCAGAGAATCTATAACCCCCAAAGATATAAAGAATTATTTGTTGGCTACAATTGGCTTGCCAAAGTTTGCCGCATAAAATCAAGAAGTTTTAATGAACCATTTATTTAGTTCCGTGATTTTCCCAATTTAGGTTAGTTTCATACATTTGTTCAGTTCCTTACAATCCCAAAGCTAATGAAGACTACTATAGATGCACTTCCCTTTGACTACAATCAGGATGATGTTTTTTTATATATGCTATCGCAAAGGAGGCATTTGCATGCAAATCCCGAATTGTCGTTTCAAGAGGCCAAAACAGCAAGTTATGTTGCCAAAGTCCTTTTAGATCTTGGTTTAGAGGTGCATGAGAGGGTGGCCGATCATAGCCTTATCGGAATTCTAAAAGGGAGTAGGCCTGGCAAGTGTATTGGGGTTAGAGCAGAGCTGGACGCATTGCCTTTAGATGAGAAAACAGCCTTGCCCTATGCTTCAACCGTAAGCGGGGCTATGCATGCTTGTGGACACGATATCCATATGGCCGTAGTACTGGGGCTTGCCAAGGTGCTTTCCGATAATAGGAATAACCTATGTGGCACCGTTGTGCTTGTTTTTGAGTCGGGCGAGGAGTTACTCCCCGGAGGGGCAAGGGGCATTTTGGAGTCCGATATCTTTAAGCGTAACATTCCTGATATTATGCTGGGTATGCATGTGCTTCCTGAACTGGAGGCGGGCAAGGTTGGTTTTAGGGCAGGGCGATACATGGCATCGAGCGATGAGGTGTACATAACTGTTCACGGAAAAGGCGGACATGCGGCACTACCCAACACTGTTGTAGATCCTGTGCTAATTGCATCGCACGTGGTAGTGGCATTACAACAGGTGGTTAGCAGGAATGCGCAACCCATTGTACCCACTGTTCTTTCTTTTGGTAAGGTTACTGCAAATGGCGCCAATAATATAATACCCAACCAGGTTTTACTGGAGGGCACATTCAGGACTATGGATGAGCAGTGGCGTGTTGATGCGCACCAGCGGATTGCCTCAATTGCAAAGGGCATTAGCGAGTCTATGGGAGGTACGTGCACTGTGGATATTCGCTCTGGTTATGCTTCTGTTTATAACAATGAGGCGCTAACGCAAAATGCCGCTTCGGTTGCGACTAATCTTTTGGGAGAGGCTAATGTAGTTGCCCTTGAACCACGTATGACTGCTGATGATTTTGCCTTTTTCTCCCAGTCTATTCCATCCGTATTCTTTAGGTTAGGAGTAGGCCTATCTGATGGCACAATGTACGGATTGCACAATCCTCAGTTCCATGCTAACGAGGATTCTATGGCCACTGGGATAAAAATTTTACTGGCAACTATTGGCGAAAATATGAGTGACTAATCGCAGCCTTTCCTAGTTAAGGTATTGCTTTACCCAGCATTTATGGACTTTTTGTTGCTAATATTTCTTGTTGATTTAGTATGTTTATAAATAGCCGTAAAAAGTGTAATATTTTTTTGGGTTTAAAATAATGAGTATAAATTTGTGGTGCATTTGATGCACATTACGTTTAACTAAAATACTTGAAAAAATGGCTTACAAAATTTCTGACGATTGCACCGCTTGCGGTACCTGTATCGACGAGTGCCCAGTAGAAGCGATTTCTGAGGGTGATATCTATAAGATTGACCCAGAGGTTTGTACTGACTGTGGTTCTTGCGCTGATGTTTGCCCAGTTGAGGCTATTCATCCTGCATAGTGGGTCTAAAGTAAGAAACTTTATACTAAGAAGGGGCTTGGATTACCAAGCCCCTTTCTGATTTTTTTAAGGGTTGTTAGAATATCCTTGCTATAACTTCCCTAATTCCTCTCTTCTTTCCTTTGCATCGAACCTGATTCATTGTGCTTTTCTCCTTGCACAGCCCATCGTCATATACAAACATTATTTCCCACTCGGTTAAGCTTTCGCTGTTCTCAATAACAACGCTGGATTTATTTGTTGACTCTTGTTTGCCCCTTTTATTGTGAGGTGTAGCAATCTCTTTGATGGCAAAATCGGTGCTAGAAGCTAACTTGTCTGTTTGTAGCGTGTCCTTTTTAGTGTTGGTTGGTTTAACATTCTCCTTTTTGTCCTTTTTCTCTATGCTGTTTTTTGCGCTTGCCCAGCTGTTGCCCCAGCTGACTAACGTGAGGGATAGGATTGTAAACCCCAGCAGCACTCTGTTCTGTAATGCCATGCTTTACCCTTAGTTTGTTTCGGTTATTTGCTATCCAATAATTGTGCGTTTAATTGTAATGCTAAGATATATAGTTGTATAGATGTTTTTTGGGAGTCTTGTGTTGATGTTTTTTGCTGTTTTTGTTCGATTCCGAACGGTTTGCTGTTCGTATTAATACAATATTTAGATTGAGAGCGAAATGTGTTGGGATGACAGGGTGTTTTTTTAACCTTTTTTAGTGTATGATTGCGTTGTTTAGCTGAGTAAAAGTGAACGCCTCGGCATTTAGTGCCGAGGCGTTCACTTTATGAGTATTTGAGTTGCTAAACTCGTTCCAGCAGAACCACATTTTCAACGTGGTGTGTGTGGGGGAACATATCAACTGGCTGAACTTTTAAAACCTTGTATTTTACCGATAGCAGGTTTAGGTCGCGAGCCTGTGTTGCTGGGTTACAGCTAACATAAACAATGCGCTTAGGTTCGGCATTAAGAAGAGCATCTGCAACATCCTGATGAATCCCCGCCCGAGGTGGGTCTAGTATAACAATTTCAGGGTAGCCGTTCTCTTCAAAAAAAGGAACGGTGAGCAGGTCTTTTATATCTCCAGCGTAAAAGGCTGTATTTGTGGCGTTGTTTAGCTTGGCGTTAACCCAAGCATCCTCAATGGCCTCGGGAACGTACTCTATACCAACCACTTTTTTGCAATCCTTAGCAACAAAGTTGGCAATAGTTCCTGTGCCTGTGTATAGGTCGTAAACCAGCTCGTTCCCAGTTAGCTCTGCAAACTCTTTTGTTACGCGGTATAGCGTAAGTGCTTGCTGCGTATTGGTTTGAAAAAAGGATTTCGGTCCAATTTTAAACAGGATACCATCCATATTCTCAACCATGTGGTCTTTGCCAGCATAAAGCATTATGTCTAAATCGCCAATGGTATCGTTAGCCTTAGGGTTGATAACGTACATTAGCGAGGTGATTTGTGGAAACGCGGTTTTTAGGTGCTCCATCAGCTTTGCTATGTTCTCGGAATCGTTCTCGTAGAACACCACAATTACCATAAGGTCACCTGTTGAGGTGTTGCGAATAATGATATTCCTAAGTAGCCCTTCGCGGTTGCGGATGTTATAAAAGCTCATGTTCTGCTCAAGGGCAAAGCGCTTAACCTCATTCCTAATTGAGTTTGATGGCTCGGGCTGTAGGTGGCACTCATCCAAATCCAAAATCTTGTCGAACATTCCCGGAATGTGGAAGCCAAGGGCTGGTGTAGCTTTAAGTTCAAGCCTCGATTCAACCTCCTCGCGGGTTAGCCAGCGGCTATTGCTAAAGGTAAACTCTAACTTGTTGCGGTAGAACTCTGTTTGTGGGGAGCCTAGGATAGGGTTTATTTCTGGTAAATCGATTTTTCCAATTCGGGTTAGCTGGTCGGTAACCTGTTTTTGCTTAAACTTAAGCTGTTCTGCGTAGGGCAGGTTTTGCCATTTACATCCGCCACAAGTGCCAAAATGCTTGCAAACAGGTTCAACCCTTAGCTTAGATAGCTCATGGTACTTTGTTATATACCCTTCCATAAAGCTTTTTCGCTTACGGATAACTTGTATGTCAACTATATCGCCAGGTACGCCATAGGTAACAAACACAACCTTGTCGTTTACTCGGGCGATGGCTTTTCCCTCGGCAGCAACATCTTCAATGGTAACTCTCTCCAGAATAGGATTCTCGCGACGTCTTCTCACTTTTTAGCTTCTTATCGGTAAATAGCTGAACCTTTAGGTTCAAACTGCGTTTTAATTTTGGTGCAAAGTTAATAATATTGCAATGAGTACGATATGCGCGAATCGTGAGACGTTAAACGATTTGGTAGTTTCTTGAAACGTGAGACAGCTTGTCTCCTTGCCTGAGGTTGGCTTGTCTCGGCTATGACGAGAAGGCAAACTGCCCTTAGGCGAGATTAAAAGTTAAACGTGAAACGTGAATTTTGAACCTTAAACATTGAATTTTAAACTTTGAATCTTGAACTTTATCCTTAAACCCTCCCATCCTTGGATTCACTAACACAAGTTGTTCTAGGTGCTGCTGTAGCAGAGGCGGCTTTTGGCAAAAAGATTGGTAATAAAGCCATTCTTTGGGGCGGTGTTGCTGGTACTATACCCGATTTAGATGTTATTGTTTCACCGTTTTTCGACCCAGTTACTGCGCTGTTCGTGCATAGAGGGTTTAGCCATAGCCTTTTATTCCCTTTTATTGTTGCTCCGCTGGTTGGCTGGCTTATAAGTAAAATAGAGCGGAATGCAACGGGCATGAACTGGCGCCACTGGACTCTGCTGGCGTTTTTATCCATTTTTACCCACTCTTTTATAGATTACTTTAACTCTTATGGGACGGGAATCTTTGAACCCTTTAGCAGTTACCGCTTAGCGTTTGATTCCATAGGTATTATCGATTTCTTTTATACACTTCCCTTTCTTGCCACAATCATTTGGCTTATGTTTTACCCTGCAGGTCATAAAATGCGGAAAGTTTTGGTATGGACTGGCATATTGGTTAGCACCTTGTATCTAGGTTATACTGTATCCAATAAGTTTAAGGTTGAGGGAGAGGTTAAGCGCGAACTGGCTAGCAATGGGATTGCCTATGAACGGGTTTTATCGTCGCCTTTACCCATGACTAACTTTTTATGGATGGTTGTAGTGCAGGATAATGCTGGCTTTTACATTGGCTACCGAAGTGTTTTTGATGGGGACAAGCCTACTAAGTTCGATTATGTAAAGCAGAATAATCATTTGCTAACACATTTTGAGCAGGATAGGGCAATTGCTGGACTAAAGCGCTTTACAAAGGGTTTTTATGTGGTTGAGGTTGACGATGACGGTCGTCTTTGGCTGCACGATTTACGATTTGGAGGGCTTGCTAGAGGCGAGTTTGTTTTCTCATTCCAGCTCAAGCCCTCCTTGGATGGGGTAGAGGTTACCAGAGAGCATCCTAACAGACGCTTCACTCCCGAAAATATTAGGCGCTACTGGAAACGTATAGGCCTATAGTTTTTGAGTGGAGTACTGGCTATTCCAGCATAAGAAAATCGCCATCAATAATCATAAGTTTAACGCCATGCTCTGCGTGCGACCTGTGTGAGCTTAAGTCGTCGGATACAACGTAGGTTATGCCCTTGGTAAGCAAAAATTTCTCGCCATTCTGCAACTCGCTAATAAACTCGCCTTCTAGGCAATGCACTATGTGCCCCTTCTTGCACCAATGATCGGCTAAATACCCTTTTGAATACTCTACAAGCCTTATGCGTAATCCTGGTAGCTGAACGGTTTGCCAGTATGCGGTTCCCGTTTCTCCAGTGTGCTCTGTTCTTGGAATCAGGTTCCAGTCAATGCTTTGGAACGGAATGTTCTTTTCTGTAATCATGTGTGTAATTGATTTTTTTTGATTTGTTTTACTAAGTATGCAGTTGTTGTGTGTGCTATGGCTTGGGTTGTTGCAGAAGTTTCAAAGTGTGATCTATAAGCTCATTCCCTCCCCATAATCCGTGATGAGGAATCACCACTGCTGCATTAGGGAATCTCTCTTTTACTTTTTTTACAGATAATGGCCACTCATTAATGTTAGCATCCCCAGTAAAGCCAATGTTCTTACTGTCGGCACTTTTTATCATACATCCCCCAAACAGAACGCCCGACTTGGGGATGTAAACCACCACATTATCGGGCGAATGCGATTCCCCTGGGTAGTACACCTCAAAGTCAACCCCTCCAACGTTAAGCTTTAATCCCTTCTTTATGGGGTAAGTCATGTTGGGTTCCACAAAAACAAGCGACTGGTAGGTGTCGTAGAATCGTTTTAGCGAAGGGGCTGTTAACCGCTCTAGGGTCTGCTTTCGGGTTGATTCGCTTCGCGATTTAACCAGTTCAACCGTAAGGTCTGCTCCGTAAATATCTATGCCCATACTTCTTAGAACCTCATTCCCTCCTAGGTTATCAATGTGAAATCCTGTGTTTATGGCTGTAATTTTGTTGGGCGAAAGATTTTCCTTAATCCAGTTAACAAGCAGCTCTGTAGCCAATGGTTCGTAAGGCGTATCTATAAGTATAACCTCTTTGCCTCAGTTTACTACTAATGAGTTTGAAGGCCAAGGGAAGTTGTGAGTAACCACGTAAATGGTATCGTTTAGCCCGTTAATGTATAGCTCCTCGCTAAGGGTTGCTTTGGATTGGCTATAGCCTGTTGTTAGAATACACGTTAGTAAAGCAAAGAGTAGTATGGCTTTTTTCATGTTTCTGGTAAGGTTTTATAATGATGATTATCAAATGGGACTAATCTCAAAAGTAATACTTAGCACGATAAGTGAAACTAATCTGTAATATCAAAGTTTTGTAATCTTTTTTGATGTTGATAATTAGTTGGTTACATGTAAAAAGGGGCTACCATTTCTGGCAGCCCCTTTCGTTAGCAGAATGTAGCGGTTAACTACTCCTTCACAACCTTTTTAACGGTACGCTTACCGTTGGCTGTGTAGATTGTAACAAGGTAGATACCCGGTTTTAGTGTCGATGTGCTAATGCTAGCCTCCTGGTTCCCATTGTGGAACAGGTTAATAACCTGTTGTCCAATAAGGTTGGTAATAATAATGCGGTTAACGCTTGCTGCATTGCCAATTACCAGATTGTCCCTAAATGGGTTAGGGTAAACGCTTATGCTGGCAATTGGTGTATCATTAACCCCAACAGGAATCATAACGATATCAACAGTAACATCCTCTCCGTTAATGGTAGTGTTACCCGTAACGCTTTGGAAGCCATCAACGGTAACGGTGTAGGCGTAATCGCCATTGGCAAGGCTGATTGTTGCAGTACCCTCTTGGTTGGTGCTAATCTCCCCACCATTTATGGCGATAGTTGCACTGGCAACCGGTTGGTTATCCTTAGCCTTAATGCTAAATGTTAGCGAGTAGGTGTTTACTGCAAACTCAGCCTCAACGTTGATGTCAGCGGTTACGTTGGCATCGGTACGTGGGTTGGCGGTAATGCCATCGCTCCACTGCACGAAGTGGTAACCAGCAGCGGGAACAGCCTCAACAGCGGTTCCGTTAGCACCTTGCTCTACAGTTTGGGTTGCCTCTCCTGTAATAGAGCCATTGGCACCTGCGGTGTAGGTAAGGGTGTAGGTAGCTACAGCATCCTGAGCGAACTCAGCCTCAACGGTGATGTCAGCGGTTACGTTGGCATCGGTACGTGGGTTGGCGGTAATGCCATCGCTCCACTTCACAAAGTGGTAACCAGTAGCGGGAACAGCCTCAACAGCGGTACCATCTGCACCAATTACTACAATTTGAGTTGGTTCACCCACAATTGAGCCACCTTCACCAGCAGTATAGCTTAAGATATAGGTTATTGGCTCAAAAAATGCTGTGATAAGTTCACTCTCAAGTACATTTTCATCTGTACGAGTAGCAGTTGTAACGCCATCGGACCATTCGGTAAATTTGTATCCAGTAGCAGGAACTGCGGTTACAGGAGTAGCATTTTCTCCAACAACAATTAGCTGCTCTTTGTCACCTTCAATTGTTCCCAGAGCAATCCAATCGCCATCAGTGTTTTCAACTTCCTGAGCCTCGTAGTTTAGAAGTACTGTGGCTTCGGTACGAAGTTCCACGTCGTCGATAAACCAACCTAGGTTCATTCCGCTGCAAGTAATGCTCCACTTAAATTTGGTCGTGGCGGATGTTGTAGGTAGTTTCATGCAGAAATGCTCTTTGTAAGCCATATCTGTCCACGATTGCAACTCAATCCAGTTACTACCATTGTCGGTAGAGTACATTACTTTGGCATCGCTCGAAGAGAATGGGTAGTGTAGATGCCTGAACGATAAGTACACCTCGCTGTAACCAGTTAAATCGAAAGTGGGAGAAACAATCTCTGCTGTTTCTGTTTGTCCAAAAGAAACGCTCATACCATCGAAGTACGCACTGTTTCCTGAGCTAATTTGATAGCTTGATGGACCTACGTTCCACTGTTTTCCATTAGCATTTGCAGGTGTGCTCCAGCAATCTGGTGCTGATGCGGCTCCATCAAAGGTCTCCTTGTATGGAAGAGCGCTTATTGGGCTACAGTTGCTACCAAAAATAGCTGTTACGTCAATTGTTGAAATAACAATATCGGTACGTGGGTTATCGGTAACGCCATCGCTCCATTGGTAGAATGCATAACCTGGGTTTGGAACGGCGGTAATGGTAGGCCCACTTTCTCCAGCGGTAACTGTTTGTGAAATTACTCCATCGGTAGCACCCTGTAGCGTGCCGTTTTCACCAGCGGTGTAGGTTACTGTGTACTCGCCAGCGGCAGTTACACCAGTTATCTCAATATCATCAACAAGCCAGTAGTAGCCCCAGCTTCCAACGTAGTTCCATTTGAATTGGACGTTGTTTTTGCCTGCTAGTGCTTCTATTTGCTGATTGTAAGATGCTGGATTTGCTGTGGTAGTAGTCCATTTTTCTAGTTGAATCCAGTCGCCACCATTTATTCTGTACGATAGCGTTGCGGAGCTGCCATAAGAACTTTTAAAGTGGTGATTGAACTTTAGCGTAATGGATGAGTACTCGGTTAAGTTGAATGATGGGCTAATTAGGTCGCCGTTCTGAGACTTGCCACTGCCGTAGGTATCGCTATCTAGTATTGCCGCATTTGCTGCTGAGCCCGAAAGCGAAACCTTTGAGTATTTACCAGCCTGTGCTTTAAACTCCCATACGCCACCAGCTCCTGCGTTGTCAATATTGCTCCAGTCTTCTGGTAGTGTGGTTGCATCAAAGGTTTGGGTATATGGCAGGGTATAAATCTTAGTGTACTCGGCGGTAACCGATTTATCCATCATTACATTCACATCGGTACGTGGGTTTTCCTTAACGCCATCGCTCCACTGAACAAACGAGTAGCCAGCATTAGGAATAGCTTCAACAGCTGTTCCGTCTGTTCCATGCGCTACAGTTTGTACTGCTTCGCCAGATAAGGTTCCATTGGTACCTGCGCTGTAGGTAAGGGTGTACGATTTTAGCGTGAATAGCGCGGTGAAGCTTAAATCGCCCTGAACGTTGATTTCTTTACGTGTAGCGGTAGTAACATCATCGCTCCACTTATGGAATTGGTAACCAAAGCTTGGTGCTGCGGTTACCTCGGCGCCATCTAAACATTTCTTAACGCTTTGGGTTGCAGTGCCATTTATGGTTCCATTGCCATCGGTGGTGTATGTGATGGTGTAAACAGGTAGTGGGTCAACTAGTTCAATGCTTACGTTTTGATTAGCATCAACAACATCAACATTTCCAGATACCTCCTCGCGTCCCGCTTTTGTTACGGTGTAGGGGTAGCTGCCTGCTTTAAGCTTAATGGTAGCTTCGCCCGTTGCACTGGAAGTAAGGGTTAATCCATTAATGGCGATTGTTGCATCGGCATCGGGTGCACCCTTGTACGTTACGCTAAAGGTTACATCAAAAGCGGCCACATCAGCAATGGTAAGCACCCCATTAACAAGGGTTAGCTCGTAGTTGTTGTCGGCTCCTCCGGTAAGCACAATTGGGTATGTTCCCGCAGGGCTGTTCTGTACGGCAGCTGTGCTGATGCTTGGTAGCTGATCTATAACCAATTGGGTCTCGTTGTTTACAAGTCCGCTAAACGACATGGTAAGCTCAGGGATGGCATCGGAGAAGTCAACGCTCTTGTTATCGGCAGTTATGGTAAGCGCCTTTTTGCTTACGGTAAACTCCTGTTCAACAGGCGTTGCAGCAACAAGATTATTGCCACCAACTTGGTGTGCAGTAATGGTTGCGCTACCTGTACCCATAACTGTTGCCTTATTAAGGGCAACGCTAATAACCTCTGGGTTGCTTGATGTGTAATACACCTCGGCACCAGACGATACAGCTGCTTCCAGCATAAATACTGGGTCGCCATAGGTTTTGGCTAGGCTTGCAGGTGTCCAGGTAATGGTTTGCTGCTTGCGTAGCGATACGCTGTAGTAGCTTGTTGCGCGTCCGTTTGCTGCTGTAATGGCAATGGTTACAGGGTTAGTGAAGTCAATTACAGCTCCGCTAGCTATTTCTGTTCCGTTGATGTACGCCGTTGCCCCATCCGATACGGTGAAGCTGGTTGCAAGGCTTGTAACATCGGTTGTGCCAGCAACATCAAACGCCATGGCCATTGTTACGGACGATTCCGATATGGCAAGGCTTGGAATGGCAAACGATAGTAATTCACAAGCAGTGCTTGGCTCATTCTTAGCCTCGAACTTGTAAGTGCTCTCTAGGCTTCGTCCAAAATGGGTTGCCGATATGGTGTACTCAACAGGAATTGCTGTAGAGTTGCTAAAATCAACCGCTGTAACGCCCGATGTTTGCTCAATGCCACCAACTTTTACCGTTGCACCCTTCATGCTAGGCGTAAAGGTTGCAATTAGGTTGTTTAGGTCGGCGGTATTCTCAACATCGGTGCGGAAATGGTTAGGTGCAACCTCTTCCCAGTCAACTACCTGTTGCGATAGGCTGTATGATGCAAATCCAACGTTAACCTCTTGCCAAATGGACTGGGCGCTGTTGTCGAACGATGCATTAAGTATATAGGCCTCTATAGCACCCGAGTAGGTTTTGCTGTTGTAGTAGCCCTCATCGAATAGGAATTCGGCTATTAGGTTGGCTTCACCTGCGGCAGATACGTGCATTTTACTTGCCACTTCGGCTTCAGATTTAGCTACGCTCCACACGCGTACAACATCCATCATCCCCTTAAATGGCCTAGCCAAACTTGCGTTGTTACCAATGTAGAGGCTGTTGGCTGCATTGTTATCAATTGTAGTTGCTGCGGTTTTGGTAACAACAGGTATTTCGGCTCCGTTAAGATATACCTTAAGCTCCTTGCTGTTATTATCGAACGATACTGCAACGTGCTGCCACTCGTTAAGGTTAACACTTAGCGCTTGAGTGTGGTAGGAGCCTCCTCCTGTAGATATTACTAAGCAATGCTCTGGGTAGTTGGTGTTGGTTTCGCCATGAAGGAATATGGTTGCCCCTTTCCCTTCGAACAGGCGGCCAAAGCCAATAGGGCCACCGTAACCACCGTAGCTGGCAGGGTTAATCCAAGCCTCGTAGGTGTACGATTGTAAATTGGTGCTGCCTAGCGTTCCTGCATTTACGGCATCGTTAGCACCGTCAAAGTTTAGAGCAAAGAATCCATCAACAGCAGGTTTCTCGTTAAGGATGTTAAGAGTAAGCGTGTTGTTGCTTGCATCCTCATCGCCATCGGCTAAGGTGTAAATCTCCACTACGTGTGGCCCTGCTGCCGATAGGTCTGCTGTAGCTGTAAATGTGTACTCAATGCTGCTAAAGGGAGCAATTTCGGCGGTAACGGTTTCAATAACCTCTGTACCACCATCAACGCATAGGGCAATATCAAAATTGCTAATTGCTACCGATGCGTTGTTTTGTATGGTAACGGCAACCGTTTCGGTGGCTGAAAGGTTTGACCCATTTGCAAGGGTTGATGCTATTGGCGCAACATCCTTTGATATTGGGAAGTTCTCAAAAACCTCAACCATATAGTCCTCGGTTTCTCCATTGTTGTAAATGGATTCGCAAGGAGTTATTGCTGATGATGTGGCAGCAATTCTAACCCTCATAAAGTACTGCCCTGCGGCTATACCTGTGGGTATTGTAAGGGGAATGCTGTAGGAGGTTGTCCCTGCTATGGTACTGGCAGTAAATGGCCCTTCCTCTGCGCCAGAGTAGGTTCCATCGTTATTCCAATCAACAAAAATGGCAATTTTACCGTTGGTTTGATGGGTGTTTACTGTAACGGCTATTGCTTTGTCGTTTACATCTTTATACAGATTAAAGACGGTATTCCTAAAGTAGTTAGGGTAAACGCTTGCCGATGCTCCCGAGGCATTCTCAACATCTCCCTTTTTTACGCTGGTAATGTAGAATGGAGATGAGGTTGAGTAGTTGGTAAAGACGAAACAGTACTTGTCGCTGCTAACTGTTTTCGACATGGTATTGTCGTCCATATAGCTGTCGGCAGCTGTTATCTCTGCGGTTAGCAAGAAGTTTCGGCCATCCTCTGGGATGGTTAGTTTTTGGGTGAAGTAGTAATCCATCTCTACGCCTGCGGCAATGGATGGAATAACCTCGTTAAACCACTCCTCATTATCAACCCTATAGCGCACATTTACATCTGTTGCATCTGTTGCACCCTGATTTTTCACTTTTATGCGAATTGTTGTTGGGATGCTGTAGTTGCCATTGTAATGTGGTATGCTGGTAATAGCAAAGGTGTTTGATGAGCTGCCAGTAGTTGGGTCAACTTCGCTTACCTCGGCTAGCCAGCCTGGTTTGTTGGTCTCGGAGTCGGACTTAAAGTCGATGTAAAGCTGTCCTGAACTAGCCGTTGAAACAACCTCAAAGGGTAGCGTGTACTCGTTACCTGTAAGGGTTTCAATAATTGGTGATGTTGATAGGTTGCCATCGCGAATAATGATACGGTCGTATGTCTTTTCAACATCAAACTCAAGGAACTTAATCTTAACCTTTTTACCCGTGGTGGCGGGGCTAATAACAACCACACCGCTAACGCTATTGGTATAGTTTAGCACTTTTCCACCATTGTCGGTAAATAGTTTGGTGGTTGCCGTGGCGGTTAGGTTATTGTTGCTTGTAGTAGTTGGCATTACGTAGTAATCGCCAAAATGGGTTGTTTGCGCTGTGCGAGAGTTGTTGCTTGGGGTTTCATCTGATGTGTACGATACCGTTGCCTCTACGTTAAACAGCACATCAACCTCTGATAGGTTAGCCTTATTAACAAAGGTGTACGATAATGTTTTGAACGGCTCAATGGGGCCAGCAATAACCTCTTGTACTGGTGCACCGCCATTAATGCTGTAGCTAACAGGGATGTTTGAAATGCTATATCCACTGTAGTTTCTAACATCAACAGTAATGCTTTCGCTTGTACCAAGGGTTGTAGCTGCTGCTGGCAGTGTAACCTTGGTTATGCCAACATCATTCTTTGGCTGCCAAATGTAGAAGTGCCCAAACTGAATGGAGTCCTTTGCGTTGCGAAGAACGGCTTGGAAGTCGAGCGAGAATTTTTTGCCTGCCTTATCGCTAAGGTTCCAGTACATGATGTTCTGCCCAGACCCAATGGCCGAAATCTCATCCTGACCAAAGGTGTTTGTTACCGTTTCACCATCGGCTTGAACGCGGAAGCGAGCATTATTGGTTCCACTATTACCCATGGCTGCTGCAACGCGCAACCATAGTTCGCCCGTGATAGATGTAGCATCGATATCGCAAATCTTTGCCGATACGTAATCGTCGGGGTTATTGGCAAATAGGTCGCCAGTAGCGTTCCATTCGGTGGTGGTTTCGCTACCCTTCATTAGGATATTGTGCGCGCTGCTATACTGAAAAAGCGTTGTTTTGTATGCTGTTTCAACTCCGCTTGCTGCTGTAATCTTGATGTATTTGCTTGGGAACTCCACTAGGTTCTCCTCAAAGGGAATTCCTGCAGTGGCAAAGTCAAGTGGGAGCGATGGGTTTGCAATAACAGCAATGGCTCTTTCGCTTACTGCATTGTTTGCAGCCACAGCTTTTACAGAGTAGATGTTGCGTTCTGATGTTAGTGATGGGAGGGGAAATAGGTTGCTGGCTGTTTCTCCAATTTCGTAGTACTTACCCTCGTTCACATTTGCTTTTAATACCTTGTACTTAGCTGCTCCATCAACGGCATCCCATGTAAGTTGCCAGCCATCGGTACCACAATCGGTTGGGATAAGGCTAAGCTTGTTAACGGCAGGCATAATGTTAAATGGTGCATCGCTAACATCCATTGTTCCATCCTGAATAACCCTAATTAGCGCGCTGCTGGTAAGTGTGTTGGGTATGGTAATAACGTAGTCCTTCTGCTTGTTGGGGATGTTGCTAGCAATGGTTTGGAAGGTTGCTCCGTTATCGGTTGATAGCTGAAGGGTGTAGGTTCCGCTATATCCTAACGACGACCAGCGAACCACAGGTTTTTCGCCTGGGCTAAAGCTTTCGCCACCATTGGGATAGGTTACGTTTAGGGTAGGGGTGTAGTACTCGTAAACAATAGAGTACTCCTGAGGGCCTTGTGGTACCTCAAATCCCGTTACCTTAATGGTGTATGTTCCCGATGTGGGGTTTGACACGGTTACCTGTTCTTGGTTGTTGATACGGTCTATACCCCTTTTGGCCTCTTCTGCTGGATTGCTAGGGTTAAGAGTCCACGGTAGATAAGTTGTTCCGCCTTTAACAACGATAAGGTCAAGGTCGTTAATAAGCGCTTTTACGCCGTTGGTACCTCTGTAATCGCTCCACACAAGCATTACCCTTAGCTCCTTAGCGTTTGCTGGAACGTTAATGGTGTAGGTTTGCTCCTGGTTATGCTCAAGATTACCAACAAAGTATCTTCCCTCTTCAATTAGCTCAACAGCGCGAAGCCCATCAAGCTGGCCGTAGCCAAATTGGTAGTCGGGGCCAGGGTTTCCTTTATCCTCGGCGGTGTTTAGCACTGCTGCTTTGGCAAGGGAAGCAATGGGAAAATCGCCAGTTATTTCTCTAAATCGCTGGTAAATAAGGGTTACTGTTCCCGATGCGTTTGGGCAGGCCATAGAGGTGCCGCTCATCATTCCGTAGCTGTTGCCGTAAACGGTTGAGTACACCTCATCGCCAAAGGTGGTAATGTGGGGTAAAAGCCTGCCGTCGTTCATTGGGCCCCAGCTGCTAAACCATGCTACGTTGGTTTGCTCGTCTAGCGCTCCAACAAAAATGGCGTTTTTAGCACGTTTTGTTGATGTTCCGTAGCGTGAGTTGGTAACAGCCAAGCATTTCTCCTGATCGTTACCCGCAGAGAATACGTGGGTTAGCTTAGGATGCATGTTAACTAGTTGGTCTAGCTGTAAATCTGTTGCGTTGTAGGTGCTTGGGGTTGTACAGTAGCTGTTGTTCATGCTAACTCCATAGGAGTTTTGGGTAACAACAATGCCATGATCCCTGGCCGAAATAAGCATCTCCTGTGGCGCGCTTAACCCATTCTGCTGGGTGTTGAAGTTCCATGCGTATAGGGTTGCCTCTGGCGCCATTCCCCTTGCCTTTGGGTCAAGAAGCCCTGCTCCAACCATGGTTCCAGACACGTGTTGTCCGTGCTCGCTAATAAACTCAAATTCTTGGGTTTTAAGCCTGTTTCCTAGGTCTGGGTGAGCCTCAACGCTACCATCCCAAATACCAACATTCATCCCTTTGCCTGTTAGGTTTCTGCCACCTAATGTGTTTTGAGAAAGGATGTTGCTACGGTTCATGCTACGCCCCCTAAGGTTATCTAGTTCTGCAGGGGGAGCAATATACTCAATCCACTTAACCCAAGGCTGTTGAGCTAGTTCCTTGATTCTATTCTTGGGGATTTCTAGGGTGATGGTTTGGAACTCCTCTGCAATATGGCTTACTCTGTAGCCCTTGCTTTTAAGGTAATCCCTAATACCCGATAAATCTGATAGCTCAAAGTAAAGCACGTTTACGCTTACAATGCCGCTGGCCACAATGGCATGTTCTGGAACAACGCCGCTGCTTACTGCCTCGCTAATTTTCCATTCGGCACTGCCTTCGGTAACCGTCGTAATGGGAGTAGATTTTAGCTGTTCGGCTATTGCACCTTTCTTGGGTTCCTGCTTTATTGTAGCATAGTAGGAGTTGTTTCCAAGGTAATTGTGCAGCACAATGCCCTTTTGCTTTAGGGCATCCTTCTCCTCCTGTGTGGGGATGCTGCGTAGGGTAACAACAACGTAGTAGTTACCCTTAAACGAGATGCTGTCGGGTAATGTCCGCGTTCCTGCTAAAAACTCCTGGACATTCTCTTTGGGGATATACTTTCCTGATCCTAACGAGACCACCTTTTGGGAGAAGGCGAACATCGATATCAGTAAGCTGACCCAAAGAAGATAAATTTTCTTCATGGTTAGATGTTTAGGTGAATTAATAAATAGAAATAGCAAACCGCAAAGAATGCGATATTGCCCCTACAACCATGAAGATTTGGCTTTCAAAAAACGCTACATTACTACTACAAGGGGGTGTCTTGAATATGTGTGTTGTATTGATATGTAGGCGCTTAGTGTCTAGTGTCTGGTATCTAGTGTCTAGTGTCTAGTGTCTGGTGTATTGTCGTTTAACCTTTCACGTTTAACTTTTCACGTTTAACTTTTAACGTTTAACCTTTCACGTTTAACCTTTCACGTTTAACTTTTCACGATTCACGTTTCACTCTCACACCTGCCCCAAGAACAGCGATATGTTTGTGCTGGTGTTATCCAAGCCTAGCTTTTTTCTAAGCCTAGTTCTGGCAACCTCAATGCTCTTAATGCTTTGCTGTGTAATTACCGATATCTCCTTGGTGCGTAGGTTTAGCCTAAGGAATATGCACATCTTAATTTCGTTAGGAGTAAGGTCTGGGAACCTTTCTGTAAGCCGTTTTAGAAAGTCGGGATTAGTCTCGTTAAACTGGGCTTCAAACTCTTTCCAAAGGTTCTCGTTATCCGATACGGTTAGTTCATTTATCAGGTTCTGCAGGCTTTTTTGAATTCCAGTATCCTTTCCGTTCCTTTTATTCACATTTAGCTTTATGCTCTCAATCTGACTTATTGTATTAGCCATAAGCTCTTGGTGCTGGTAAAGCTTCATCACTTTGCTTGTTAGCTCGCGCTGCTGCATCTCTAGCTTTTGCTCTATGGCTTCCTTCTCCTTCTCTATAAGTGCCTTTTCCTGATCGAATATTCTACGTTCCTGCTCCTTTATCGTTCTAAGGTTGGCCCTTATCTGTTTGTATTTATTGTAGATAATGGCAAGCAGAACAATGCTAAGCAAAAGAGTGAAAACGGTAAAGTAAATTACAATCTTCCTATTCCTTAGCTCTAACTCTTTTATGGTTGCCTCTTGAATTAGCTGTTGGTTCTCTAGCTCTTTCTCGTTAATGTAAAACTGTGCTTCGCGTTCAACAACTTTCCGTACCCCTTCATTCCCAATAAGCGAATCCTCAATGCTCCTTGTCGATTTGTATATTTTAAGTGCCTCGTTATAGCGTTGCTGCTTCTCTAGAACTGACGATAGTAGGTAACCTGTGCTTATGTGCACCTTGTAAAACCCCTCGCTTTTTGTTGTATGCAGTAGGATGTAGAGCTGTTTTGTTACGTCGCTTTGGGGATTTTTTAGATGGTTAAAGAACGCAATGTTAAATTCGGTAAGCAGAATGCTTAGCCTGTTGTTTATTAGCATCGCTTCTGCTAGGGCATTGTTGTAGTAGTAAAGAGCGCTATCCAGCTGGTTGTTTGTAGCGCAAATACTTGCCAGCCTATCGTATAGCATTATATTAGTGGTGTGCTGTTTACGGTTTTTTGTAATGCTTAATGCCTTGTGTATATAGTGCTTTGCGCTGTCGTATTGCTCCCATTGTATTAGCGTTTTTGCTAAAGAGGTTAGTATATCGGCCATAACAATGCTGTCGCTCATCTCATAAGCCTTTTTGTATGCGCTATTGTAAAACTGGTAGGCTTTATTGTAGTCGTTTTGGGTGTAGTAAACCTTGCCTAGCGTATGCTCATACCAAACCATTCCCTTTTCAAAGCCCGTTTGCGCTGATAGGTTACGCAGCTGGTTGAGGTAAAAAACGCTGCTATCAAGGTTTACTTTGTACAAGTAGTTAAGAGTGGCCGCTCTTTGCAAAAGCATGGCCTTTCCTGGGGTGTACGATGTGTTGCTGAATTTTTTAATCCCCTCAAGGGTAAGGGCGTATGCTTGGGATTCGTCGTTCTGGTTTATAAACGTTTCAATGGAATCCAAATAGTGCAATATGGTTACGGAGTCGCGGAGTGTATTGGTGCTGCTTTGCTGCTTGGGAGAGGTACAACTCCAAATTGCTACAGAAAAAATAAGAATTGTACAAAAACGAGCCATTCTTGTGCGATTTGGTACTACTGGCATTAATTCTAATGCGTTATAGAATGCCAAATATATAAACTTTCACGTTGGCACTGCAATGCTGTTGCGCTGCGTTGGTGTAAAACTCCTTTTTATTGATAAAAAAAGAGTACCGCTACTACTATTGGGTGTAGTAGTAGCGGTAACCAGTGCGTTTTACGTGCAATGCCTGTAGAGAAGGCATTTTACGCTTTTCTTTTGAAAAAATCCATAAGGTTGCTCAGCTTCTCGGCTAGAGTAGATAGCTCCGATGCTTTGTTGGAGAAGAAGTTTGCCGTATCGGTATTTTGTAGTGTAACCTGATTTAGCTGCTGTATGGCGTTGTTAACCTGTTCTGCACCGCTTTGCTGCTCGGAGCCTGCAGCTGTAATCTCCTGAACCAGTTCGGCCGTTTTCTCTATGTCGGGAATAATTGCCGATAGCACTTCGCCCGATTTTGTGGTAACGGCAACGCCTTGGCTTGTGAGCTCCATTATCTCCTTGGCAGCAACCTGCGAGTGCTCTGCAAGTTTTTTTACCTCGGCAGCAACTACCGAGAATCCCTTGCCGTATTCCCCTGCCCGAGCGGCTTCTATGGCTGCATTAAGTGCAAGTATGTTGGTTTGTCGGGCAATTTCAACAATTACAGCAATCTTCTCATCAATCCTAAGCATCGTTTCCGATACCTTTTGGGTGGTTTCGTAGCCCTCCTTAATGCCAACAGCTGCCTTTATGGCAATTTTCTCCGTTGTTCTAGAGTTTTCGGTGTTTTGCTGGATGTTGGCAACCATTTCTTCCATCGATGCCGATATCTCTTCCGACGATGCCGCCTGATCCGATGCCCCAGTTAACAGCGTATTCGACGAGTCGGTGAGGTTTATACTTGACTGGGTTAGCTCCTCTGTGCTCACCGATATCTCATCAATAATGCCATGTAACCTATTGGTCATGTTTTGTAGAGCAAGTAGCAGCTCCCCAATCTCATCGTTGGAGCTAACATTAATGGAAAGGTCTAGGTTCCCTTCCGCAATCTCTTTGGCAATTTCTACACTAGCGTTAATGGGCTTAATGATGTACGAGGCTATTAGCCATATAATAAAGTACATTACAACTAATCCAAGTACGCCAATGCCAATACTTTTATAGAATAGGATGTTGGCTTCGTGCATAATTACGCCAATGGGTACCTCTATGCCAAGGGTCCACGCTTGATTTTCATCGGCAACCACAATGGGAACCATGGCAACAATGTAATCGGTGTTGTTCCTTGGGTTGCGGTACTCAAAAAGGTTGTGATTTAGCTTGTGGGTATTCCTAATCCCCTGCCCAAAAAGGGTTGAGTCTATATTGGCATCATCAAAAAAGGGCTTTCCTATTTTTTGTTTATCGGTATGCGCAACGGTGGTTTTATTCTTTGATATTAGGTACGACACCGAGCCTTGGAACGGATTTATTTGCGATACTATTTGCTCCATGTTGCTTAGGCTGATATCGATACCAATAATTCCAACAAACTTCCCGTTGTTCTGAATGGGCGATACTAGCGAGGTCATTAGTATATTGCTCAGCTCGGCAGTGCTTATGTCGTAGTACGGATCCCAAATCTCGTTGCGGTTGTTCTGCCTAGAGTGATAATAGGGTAGGTCAATGTCCAAATTGTTCATGTCAACCGTTTGCCGTATGGGGGTAACCTTGCCGTTGTCGCGCACATACACGTTACGGTGGCGACCGTTCTTTAGGTTATAGGTTGGGTCAAAGGCGCGTATCTCCCACGCTTGCCACACCGATAGTATCGAAGGGCTATTCTCAAGCCAGCTTATGCAAACCCTATCGTAAAAAGGGTTTACCGCCTCTTGGGGCATTTCTGTGTACTTGTTGTACAAATTTCTGTTCGATACAACAACCTCCATCAGCTTTCCAAGGTCGTACTCAATCCTGTTTTTGTACTCGTAGGCTGTTTTTCTTATTATCTCTTGAGCGTTACTGTAAGCATTGTTCTTAAACGACTCGCTTAAATAGCCTAGCGCACTTGCGTATATTAGGGTGAAAGGAAGCAGGATGTAGAGTAGGAGCTTAAATTTTAATCCCATCTTAGTTCTCTTCATGGTATAGGTGTTTTCTTAACTAAAACGAGAGGAATCCTGATTTGTTTCGGAATTAGGCCATTAAGCAGGTGATCTTTGTCATTTTTGGTGTGATATTTACTTGGTGAGTCCATTTTAATAGCCTGTTCCCTTAGTTTTTTTAGGTTGATGATTTAAAAAAGAGTTGTTGTGTTTTTACCGTTGTTACTTACCATTTGCTGTTTTACATGTGTAGTTGATCTATTATCTTCGCTTCTGGAATAAACAATGCACCAATGGGACTAGCACTAGACACTAAGGATATTGATAAGCTAATTGTTGTGGGCGATAGGGTTTTAATTAAACCCAAGAATCCAGAGGAACGCACCAAGGCCGGTTTGCTACTGCCTCCTGGGGTTCAGGAAAAGCAGAAGGTGCAACAGGGGTATGTGGTTAAGGTTGGGCCGGGATACCCCATTCCAGCCATTTCCGATGTGGATGAGCCATGGCAGAAACGCCGCGATGCCGCTAAATATTTCCCGCTTCAGGCTCAGATTGGAGACCTAGCCGTTTTTCTTCACGAGAGTGGTGTTGAGATTGAGTTTAATCGCGAAAAGTACATGATAGTTCCCTTCTCGTCTATCCTTCTGTTGGTTAGGGACGAGGGGCTTTTTGAGTAAGCTAAACGTTACTAAAATGTTAACACAAGGTTTGAATTGTCCCAAATTCCGTTAAATTTGCGGTGTTGCGATTAAAAAAAAGCAATCCCCACTTTCTTAACATAGAATTTTGTCCGGATGGTATAACCTATGGGGATATCCGGAAATAAAACGAAACTAAACCTAATGAAACAGTTCAACACCATTGCCAATGCTATTCTGGCCATTGCCGTTGTAGTTCTTTTTGTTCTCCATTTTTCAGGCACAAAGAAAGGTGCTGTGACTTCGGGCGATACCGCTGAGCAAACTGCTATTAGTGGTGACCTTTCCATTGCTTGGGTAAATGTGGATACCCTTTTGAACAACTACGATATGTACTTTGATGTTCAAAAGCAACTTCAAGAGAGTGGCCGTAAACTTGAGGCTGAGCTAAACTCTAAGTCTCGTACTTTTGAGAAGCAGGCCATGGATTTTCAGGATAAGGTTCAAAAAGGCTTGGTTACCCGTTCTCAGGCTCAGCAAATGCAGGAAGAACTTGCTAGACAAGAGCAGGATTTATACCGTCTTCGCGATGAGATGCGTATGAAACTAGCCGAAGAGGAGCAGGTTAAGCTACGCCAAATTCAGCAGAGCCTAACTGATTATCTTGAGGTGTACAACAAGGAAAAAGGTTTTCATGTTATTCTTAGCAGCACCTTTGGTGGCCCAATGCTTTATGGTAATCCAGCCCTTGATATTACCAAAGAGGTTTTGTCTGGCCTAAATCAGGACTATATTAGTAAGAAAACCGCAACAGCAACCAAGTAAGTTTCCCCTTACTGGAAAAAATAGGACAAGAGGAGCTCGCTGGGCTCCTCTTTTTGCATGTTCTATGCTCTATAGCCTATCATCTACCATATAAAATAGTTATCTTTCGGTTTCAATCATTCGCTATGGAAACAAACGGTAAACCCAACTCAGAGATATTTATTGAGCTTTTTACAGAGATAGAGCAGTCTTTAAAGGAGATTTGCAACGATACCTACCACTCCAACTTTGGGGAGCTGCTACGTAAGGCACGCGGATTGCACCCTGTGGTGCAGCAGTTTGCAACGGACCTAAAGGAGTACGCTCAGCTGCGCAACGCCATTACGCATACCCGCCGCGAGAACTTTGTAATTGCCGAGCCCCACGATGATGTGGTTAAGGATATTAGGCGAATCCGCAATCTGCTTAGCAATCCGCCAAAAATTTCTACCGTAATGAAGCGCAAGCCATACTTCGCTACACCGCAAACCCCTTTAATGGAGATGCTGGACACCTTTGCCAGCAAGGGCTTTATGCGCTGCCCTGTGGTTGATTCGGGACGGGTGGTATGCATTGTAACCGCCAAAACGCTTGCCAAGTGGATGACCTCTAAGCACGAGTCAACGGTTAACTACTCAAAGGCCAGTTTGGCCGATATTATTCCCTATGCCGATGGTAACGACTTTACCATTGTTAGCGAGAATTCCGATGTAGTTTCACTTGTTGGCCAGTTTAAAAACGCCATGAAAAAGGGCAACTACTTACAGGCTGTTGTGGTTACCCGTACGGGACGTGCCGATAGCCCCATTGTAGGCCTACTTGCACCCAGCGATTTTCCGCTGTTGCTGGAGCAGATGTCGTAGGGGAGGAGTTAAAGGTGATTCGTTAAACGTTATACGTTAAACGACAAACGACAAAACACTAAACACCAAATACTAAACACTAAAAAAATAGAGACCACCCTTCGGCGGTCTCTATTTGTATTTAGGTGTAACGGTTATTACATGTGAATCACCTCGCCATAGGCAGCAGCGGCGGCTTCCATAATGGCCTCGCTCATGGTTGGGTGTGGGTGGATGCTCTTAATAAGCTCGTGACCGGTGGTCTCTAGGTTGCGTGCAACAACTAGTTCCGCAATCATTTCGGTTACGTTGCCGCCAATCATGTGGGCGCCTAGTAGCTCGCCGTACTTAGCATCGAAAATAAGCTTCACAAAGCCATCCTTTTGTCCAGCTGCGCTGGCCTTACCCGATGCAGTGAATGGGAACTTGCCTACCTTAATCTCGTAGCCCGCCTCAATGGCAGCCTTCTCGCTCATACCAACCGATGAAACCTCTGGGGTGGTATAAGTACATCCGGGGATGTTCTTGTAGTTTACTGGGTGAACATCAAGTCCAGCAATCTTCTCAACGCAGGTAATACCCTCAGCCGAAGCAACGTGTGCTAGTGCTGGACCAGGAATAATATCGCCAATGGCGAAAACGCCTTCAACGTTGGTGCGGTAGAACTGGTCAACCTTTACCTTGCCCTTTTCCATCTCAATGCCTAGCTCTTCAAGGCCAATGCCCTCTACGTTTGGTGCAATACCAACGGCAGAAAGAACAATCTCGGCCTCAACTTCCTCAACGCCCTTCTTGGTTTGGATTTTTACCTTGCATAGCTCGCCCGATGTATCAACCGATTCAACCGATGAGTTGGTCATAACCTTAACGCCAACCTTTTTGAATGAGCGCTCAAGGGTTTTTGATACCTCTTCGTCCTCAAGGGGAACAATGTTGGGTAGGAACTCAACAAGGGTTACCTGTGTGCCAATGGCGTTGTAGAAGTAAGCAAACTCGCTACCAATAGCACCAGAACCCACAACTACCATAGATTTTGGCTGTTTGGGAAGGGTAAGTGCCTGGCGGTAGCCAATAATCTTTACGCCATCCTGTTTAAGGTTTGGCAGCTCGCGTGAGCGTGCTCCAGTGGCAAGAATAATGTGCTTTGCAGTGTAATCGGCAGCGGTACCATCGGCAGCAGTAACGGTAACGGTGTGGTTATCTTTTAGCTTACCAAAGCCGGTAAGAACCTCAATCTTGTTCTTTTTGAAAAGGAACTGGATACCCTTGCTCATGCCATCGGCAACGCCACGGCTGCGGGCAACCATCTTCTCAAAATCGGGTTTTACATCGGCAGTCACCACGCCATAATCGGCAGCATGCGATGCGTACTCGTAAACCTGTGCGCTTTTTAGTAGCGCTTTGGTTGGAATACAGCCCCAGTTAAGGCATATACCACCAAGGTTTTCGCGTTCAACTACGCCAACCTTCATCCCTAGCTGGCTAGCCCTAATTGCAGCAACGTACCCTCCGGGGCCGCTACCTATTACTATAACATCGAAGTTCATGGTTTAACGTATTTATTATGTTCAAAATTACTAATTTATGCTTGATGTAGCTTGTTGTTCTCGGTTCTTATTCGTACCCGCATTGTGGTGTACGATACCAGCTTGGCAAGCGCAAACATAACCACAAATACCACAATTATTGCTGCTCCGCTTGGTATATTTACTCGGTACGATGCCAGTAATCCCACAAAGGTACCAATTAAGCTAATGGCAATGGACCATCTAATCATCCCCTTAAATGTTTTTGTGAAGAAGTTGGCAGTTGCCGGCGGGATGGAGAATAACGATATCAGCAGAATAATACCCACAACCCTTATGCTAAGCACAATGGCCGCAGCCATAAGCGCTGTAAGAATGTACTGTACAACCTTTACGGGAACCTTCTGGGTTTGGGCAAACTCTGGATCGAACGATATGAATAGTATGGGCTTAAAGAATAGCCAGAATAGCGCAATCAGTATTACATCTAGGGCTAGTAGCATCAGCAAATCGCTTTGCGTAACCGTTAGAATACTTCCAAAAAGGAAGTTCATAAGATTTGGTGCATAGCCGGGGGTAAGAAACACAAAGATTATACCTATGGCCATGCCAAACGCCCATAGGATGCCTATTGCAGAATCCTCTCTAACCATTTTTCGGTTGGCTAAAGCCTCAATGCCAAAGGCCGATAGAATGGCAAACACCAGTGCGCCCATTACAGGGTTAATGCCAAAGTAGTAGGCTATACCAATGCCCCCAAACGATGCGTGCGTTATGCCCCCGCTTAAAAAGACCATTCGGCGCGATGTTATGTATGAGCCCACAATGCCTGCTGCAACCGAAACAAGCACCGAAGCCCATAGCGCATTTTGTAAGAACTGGTACTCTAGTATTTCCTGTAAAAACGTAAACATGCTGTGGTTCTCTATTTTGGGGTTGGGGTTAGGGTCTCTTTGTGGTCGAGCAGAACGGTGTGTGGAACCTTACCGTGCGTAATTATTTGCAGCGGGCAATCGTACGAAGCCAGTTGTTGTTGTGTTATTTTGTTCGATTTGTGGTAGTGCAAGCTGCGGTTTACGCAAGCAATGGTTTTTACGTACGATGTAATTGTGCCCACATCGTGCGATACCATTATTATGGCCATTTGCTTGTTTAGCTCCTTTAGCAGCTCGTACAGCTCCTTCTCAAACTTATTGTCAACAAAGGTGTTGGGCTCATCAAGCACCAAAAGACGAGGGTCGGCAATTAGCGCCCTGCACAGGAACGTGCGTTGCAGCTGTCCGCCCGATAGCTCACCAATACTCTTTTGGGCTAGATGTGCTACGCCTGCCATTTCCATTAGCAGTGCGGCTTTATGCTTGTTGCTCTTTGTGTGCGAGCCAAAAAAGCGTTTGGGCGATAGTAGTCCCGATAGCACCACCTCTTGTACGGTAATGGGGAACTTCTTGTCAACATTGCTAACCTGTGGTAGATAGCCAAACAGGGTTTCTCCCTCGTTTAACGGGAAGTGGTGGATTGCACCTTGCATGGGTTGCAGCTGGCCCAGAAGAAGTTTTAGGAACGTGGTTTTTCCTCCACCATTGGGGCCAATAACGCCTATAAAGTCGTTCTCGAAAACCTCAATGCTTACATTTTTGAGGACAATCTCGGAGCCATAACCTGCCGAAACGTTGCTAACCTCAAGTATCTTATTCATAGTTAAGTGCTATTCTATGTTGAAATCGGATTTTGTAGCAAGGGCAACGCCTTTAGCCAGTATCCTCATTTCGTTGGGCCAGTTGTAGCCAAGCGGATTAATGGGGTAAACCTCGGCGCCCAGTTCCCATGCCAGAACTTCGGCATTCTTAGTGTCGAACTGGGTTTGAATAAACACCACGCTTACGCCCCGGTTGGTGCTAATCATGTTTTTAACCTTCTCTGCCGATGGGCTTTTGCCATCCTCCTCAAGCGCTTGTTGCTCTAAGTTGTAATCGCGAACAAGGTACCCAAGGGCGGGGTGAAATATTAGTAACCTCTTAATTTTTGCTGATGCTGATATCTGCGCAAACAGTGAGTCTATGGCATCAATCTCAGAGGAAAGGGCTACCATGTTATGGTTAAAAAGGTCGGCCTTATCGGGAAACGCCTTAATAAGTGCCTCAAGCGATTGCTGCGCCATGTGTTTATACTCTTTTGGCGACGACCAAATGTGTGGGTCCATATGAGAGTGTGCACCATTGTGATGATGATGGCTGTGGTCACAGTTATCTTCTAGTAAGTCGCGGTTTTCGGCGTGAATAACTATGTTAAGCTCAGGGTTTATATCCTTTATCTTTTTAACAAGTTCCTGCTCAAAGGGTAAAGGGCCAATGGCCATATATACGCTCGATTTAGATAGGTCTTTTAGCACCTTGGGTGTGGGTTCGTACATCTCGGGACTGGCACTGGGAGGTACAAGCACATTCACTTGAATGGTGCTGTCGGTAAGCCTATCTATAATGTATTTTTGCGGAAGAATGCTAACGGAAACAATGCTATTGCTTTTGTTCTTATCGCTACTGCTAGTGCTACAGCTATATACAAAGCCCATTGTAGCAATAATTAGAAATGCTTTTGCTAACTTAGCCATATTATTGCGGTAATTTTTAGTAGTTGTTTGTAATTGTTTTGATTTAAAGTAGGTTATGGCTACCCGTTTGGGGGGTGATGCTCAAATAACCTGTAAGTATTAGCTAACATCAAAGGTAACAATTATGGTAAACAGCCAAAAGCATTTAATGTTCGCTGCTGATCAATTACCTGTAATGCCTAAAAATGTTAAATTGCACGCAAAAAAGATGGAACGTCAGAATAAAGCGATAGAGCTGTTTAGGAGTGGGTTAAGCTGTGCTCAGGCAATACTCATGGCCTATGGCCCAGATTTAGATTTACCCGAAAGCGTAGCTTCTAGGTTGGGGTCGGGTTTAGGTGGTGGCATTGGTCGTTCGCAGGAGGTTTGTGGTGCAATAAACGCCGCTGCTATGATGCTTAGCATGAAGTACGGTAACTCCCAACCCGATGATTTGGAGAGTAAAGACAGAGCAGCTGAGCGTGTTAGCCAGTTTATGAAGCAGGCAGCAGCAGAGTTTGGTGGGGTTACCTGTATGCGTATAGTTGGTTTTAACATGTTTACTCCCGAGGGTAAGCAAAAGGCGGCTCGGCTTGATGTACATAAAATGATTTGTGAGCACATTGTTACTCGTGTTGCTGCCATACTTGACGAGCAGATTGCTAAGAAGTAAGATACAACAATAGGTTTTATGCTTTTTTGATATTCTAACCCATGCAAAATTTTAGGTGTAAACTTTGGTTGCAGCTACTTTACGTTCCGCTACTTTTGTTGGCGGAGTTGGTGTCGGCGGGTAATACAGATAGCCTAAAGCAAGTGCTATCGTCGGCAAAGGATGCAGAGAGAATAACCGTTCTACTGGAGCTCTCACTAGAGCTACAGGGCGATGCAGAAGGGCTCGATTATGCTGTTGATGCATACAAACTGGCACAAAAGCTTAATCGTCCTCAGTCCGAGTCCGATGCGCTGTTCCACATGGGGAGGTACTATACCAAGAACTGGGAAGATTCCTTGGCTCTATCATTCTACAAGCAGTCGCTGGAGGTTAGCCAAAAAGCAAATTACTCTAACGGTATTGCTCGTGCCTTATGCCACATAGGAAAAACTTATGCCTACCTAGGCGATTCGCAGCAAGCGCGTGAGCATTTAAATAGTTCTCTTTCCCGATCTAGAGAGTTTAACATAAGGGCTCTAGAAGCCGAGGTTTTGTTAGAGCTAGGCATTCTGGAAAAGGATTGTAATAGTTCCGAACAGGCCCTAAAATATTTGTTTCAAGCACTGGATCTGTATCAGCAGCTGGGTGCTACAAACAATGTGGCCTATGTTTACGAAAAGATTGGGCAAACCTATTTTCAATTATCCGACTATAGCAATGCTGCCGAGTACTTTAAAAGGAACATAGAGGCCAGCCAGTCCTTGGGCGATAGCTACGGAACAGCCATTGGCTGCATAAATTTGGGAGTAACCTACATCAAGTTGAGCTCTCTAGACTTGGCTCTATCACAGTACCAACGAGCCTTGGAAATACTTGAAAAGGGTAACGATAAGGAGCAAATTGCCAGTGCAAAGGTTGGTATAGCCCAAATTTACGAGAGTATGCCCCGCAACCCATTGGCTACAACCGAGAACGAGGTAAACTACCGCAAGGCTCTTGATTACTATACCCAGTCTTTGGCTCTTTTTAGGGAGATTAAAGCCGAGAATAAAAAGGAGTCGGACGATTTAAGCATTGCTCGCATTCTTAACAACATAGCCATAATTTACTCACGTTTAGCAACCAATAATTTTATTGCGAGCTATGGTGAGGCATGGGAGGACTCGCTGGTTAAGCTCTCCTCGTCGCAAATACTTACATCGTTCAACCAGTCGGTTGATTACTACAATCAGGCGCTGGATATTTTTGTTGAACTTGATGAGAAGAGCGATATAGCCAGTGTAAAAACTAACCTTGGTACCACATACAGCTATGCGCGAGAGTGGCGTAAGGCCGATGAGCATCTTACTGAGGCTCTTCAACTGGTACGACAAATTGGCAATACCTACGAACTGGCCACTACCCTTTACGCATTAGGCGATAGCCGCTTTAGGCAGGGACGTTACGATAGAGCCGAAGAGCTTATGCTTGAGTGCGTAAAGCTGGCAAGTAGCGTGGGACTAAAGGAGGTTGAGCAGAGTGGTTGCGAGACCCTATCAAAAATATATGTTGTAAAGGGCGATTATGTTAAGGCGTTCTCTTATCAGCAAAGGGCTACAAAAATAAAGGACGAGGTGTTTACCGAGAAGAGCCAGAAGCTGATTACTGAGATGCAAACCAAGTACGAAACCGAGAAAAAGGAGCAGGAGATAGAGCTGCTAAATAGGGACAAGGCACTTCAGGATTCAGTAATTCAGCGTCAGCAGCTTATTATTGTAGGTGCGGTGGTTGGCGCCATTTTAATACTTCTTGTGGCGCTGCTGATGTTTAGGATGTTCCGAGAGAAGCAGCGTGCAAATAGGGCTCTGGAGGAGAAGAATGCGCTTATTACCCATCAAAAAAAGGAGATAACCGATAGTATTCGCTATGCTGGTCGCATACAGAACGCCATATTGCCCTCGCCGGAGCTCATAAAGGAGAACCTACCCGAGCACTTTGTGCTTTTCCTTCCTCGCGATATTGTGTCGGGCGACTTTTTCTGGATTACCCGCCGCGGCTCAAAGGTTGTGGTTGTTGCGGCCGATTGTACTGGGCATGGCGTTCCTGGTGCATTTATGAGCATGTTGGGCGTTTCGTTCCTTTACGAGATTGTGAACAAGGAGGGGATTCTACAACCCGCCGAAATATTGAACTACCTGCGCGAAAGAGTAAAAACAACCCTGTCGCAAAGGGGCAAGGCCGATGAGCAGAAGGATGGAATGGACATATCGCTTTGCGTTATTGATCATGAGGCCATGATGATGGAGTGGGCAGGAGCCTATAATCCGCTATACCTAATTAGGGGCGGCGAGCTAAATGAGTATAAGGCCGACAAGATGCCTATAGCCATTTATCTGAACGATCATTTGCCGTTTAATAATCATTGCATTCCCATCCTAAAGGGCGATGTGTTCTACATCTTCTCCGATGGTTATGCCGACCAGTTTGGTGGAACCGATGCCAAGAAGTTCATGACCAAACGCTTAAAGGAGTTACTTGTGCAAATATCCGATAAACCTATGCCAGAGCAGAAGGAGATTTTATACCAAACTCACCTTAACTGGCGTGGCGAGAACGATCAGGTTGATGACATTATTGTTTTTGGGATTCGAATCTAGGGTTCGTTAAACTTGTTCCATACCCTTATTCCTAGTACTGTAATATCGTCAACCTGTTGGAAATCCTGCTGCCAATCGGCAAGGCTCTCCTCTAGTATATTCTGCTGAACATCCATTGGTAAGTGGCAAATGTTCTTTATAACATCGGAGAATCTTCTCCTTGAGTACTTTCTGTAGTGTGGTCCTCCAATTTGATCTGTAAAGCCATCGGAGGTAATGTAGAGCCTGTCACCTGGTTGAAGCTGTACGGTAATGGTGTCAAAATCGGCCATTCGGGGGCTCATGGCAAGGCTCATTTTGTTACCCTTAACCTCAATTGGCATAAAGGCTATGCCCAAATCGTCGTTGGTTGGGCGCATAATTAGCAGGTTTTGGTTTGCACCTGCAAACCTAAGCACAAGGGTTTTGGGATCAACAATGCAAAAAGCAGCATCGAGGCCACCTGTTTGCTCACCAACGGTTCCGCGCTGCCAAAGCGACATTATGATGTAGGAGCGCATTTCGGTTAGTAGCTTACCTGGATTAATATCAATACGGTTTCCAATTAGCTCATCAATAAGCGATGAGCTTAGCATTACTAGCATGGCTCCGGGAACTCCATGCCCGGTGCAGTCGGCAACAGCAAAGGCGATGTTTTCCCCCACGGGGCTGGTCCAATAAAAATCGCCACTTACAATATCTTTGGGTTTAAAAAGCAGGAAGAAATCGCCAAGATATGTTCGTAGCGCATCCTTATCGGGTAGCAATGAGTCCTGAATCTGCTTGGCGTACATTATGCTCTCGGTTTGCTGCTTAAACAGCTTCTCAATTTTCTCTTTTTGGTCTATAATGTTATCGCGTTGAGTCTCTATTTCGTGTCGTTGTGCTTCAATCTCATCGCGTTGTGCGGTAATTTCCTCGTTTTTAAGGTTAATCTCGCCCATGTGCATCTTTAGCCTCTGGTTAAGCATTCTCGCACGTATGGTAAAACCAATGGCCAGAAGTGCTATTAGCGATGCCAGTATGGTAACAATGGTGGTTGCTTTGGCTATGATGCTTTTGTGCTCAAGAAGAAGCTGCTGGTTCTGGATTTCGGCAAATTGGCTTTGCGTTTGCTGCTTAAGATTTTCAAGTTCTCTGGATTGTTTGTCGAATTGGTAAAGGGCCTCCAGCTTGCTGATGGATTCCTGTCTCTCCTGATTAAAAATTTGGTTGTGAATTTGGATGTACCTATTCTGGTATTCCCATGCCAGCTTGGTTTTGCCCGAGTTGTAGTGCAGCCTTGAGAGCAGCTCAAGTGCTTTTTCCTCTGAGCGTAAATCCTTTTGTTTCTTAGCTAGAGTTAACGCTTGGGTTGCATAAAGTATCCCTTTTTTTAAATCTTTGGCTTGAAGGTAGAGCTGGGCTAATCCAAGTACCGATTGCGTGTGAAGATCGTTATTCCCGTTGCGTTTAAAGAACTCAAGGGCGCTACTGTATGCTTCAATCCCCTTTTTGTACTCCTTTATTTGCGTGTACAGCGTACCTAGGTTTGTGTTAACTAGGGCAATGCCGTGCTTGTCGTTTAGCTGGGAGTATAGGTCTAGCGATTTTTCAAAGGCAGTCATGGCATCGCCCCTGCGTCCAAGGTGAGTGTAGCAAGTTCCCATGTTAAGCAGACTTGCTGCTTGATCTTTTTTGTTGCCTAGCGACAAGTCTATATGGTACGCTTTTTCAACATACTCAAGTGCTTTGGTAAAATCTTCTTCCAGAATAAATAGTTTACCAATGTTAGATGATGTGGCTGCAATTCCCCTTTTATCGCCTTGCGTTTCGAATACCTTGAGTGCATCAATGTATATGGCTATGGCCGCCTGGTTTAGCGATTGATTTTGGTATATTAGCCCAATGTTGGATAGTGCCATGGCCAAGGAGCGATTGTCGCCTAGCTGCTTAAATAGTTCCGCTGCTTTGGTGTAGCTGTCGAATGCTTCGTTCAGCCTATTCACCGAGTAGTATAGGGCTCCTAGCGTGTTGGACGATTGGGCAATAAGTTCCTTGTCGCCAGTTTCTAAAGCCATGGCGTGCGATTGGTTGTAAAGTGTAAGTGCCGAGTCGTAGTTGCTCACGTACCATTGGTTAAGTCCTAGGTTGTTAATTGCCCTAAGCTGTACCCTTTTATCGCCCTTCTCTAGGGCAAATCTGTATGCCTTTTGGTAAGCAATATTTGATGAGTCTATGCTCTCCTCATAGTAATGGGTTGTACCAATATCCAAATGGCAAATAGCCATGTTAAGCGTATCCTTTAGCTGTGTGTATAGTATTAGCGATTTGTAGTAGTATTCTCGTGCAGCAGGGGTAAAGCCCTTTGCCCTAAGAATTAGCCCGTTGGTTCTAATTGCACGCGCAAGGAGTTTTTGGTATTGCGCTAAATCGAACTCGTGTTTGCTCTTGTGCTTTATGTAGTCCCACCAGCCTGTTACTCCATTGTAGCTTTCTATGTTGGCGGTAATTATTCGTTTGGCCATGTCTAGCACAATAAGAGCCGAGTCGGAATCGGATTTTCTTATATGCTCTGCAATTAGAATAAGCTGCTTGGCTCGCGACGAGTCCACTTGCGATGTGTTGTATGCACTCCAAAGGCTATCTGTTTTCTGCGAGCCCTGAGAAAAGGAGTGGGCAGGACAATAGCCCATAAGCAGTGATGCAAGCATCAAAATCAAACCTGCGAGCTTAATTCTTTGTGGCAATGTCTTGTTTATCATTGTTTTCATGCTCCTTTAGTACAAATATCAGAAAAACTGATGAAACCAACTGGGTAATTATTCCTTAAAAGTGGAGCTTTACCCGTCGTTCCTCAAAAAAAATGGCGCTCAAGGCACTGTTGCGTAGGGGCTTTCAATCTACAAGAGTAGGCCTGCTACCAAATTTTTCTAAAAATATAGCCATATTTACATGAGTAATAAATGCTTTTTGATAAATGGAAACATCTGTAAAACAGTTTGGAGCGCTTCCCGATGGAAGGGTTGCTTATCTCTATCAGTTTAAAACAAAAAATGGAATGGAGGTTAGCATTACCAATTATGGTGGTGCAATTACATCGGTGAAAGTACCCGGTAGTAACGGTGTTGTACAGGAGGTTACTGCAGGTTTTCCAACCCTTGATGGTTACTTGGGGAACCACCCCCATTTTGGTGTTTTGGTGGGGCGCTATGCCAATAGGATTGCCAAGGGTAGCTTTACTATCGATGGCAATACCTTTACCCTGCCTATTAATAATGGCCCTAACCATTTACATGGAGGCGATAATGGCTTTCATCGTAAGCTGTGGGAGCACAACCTAAAGGAACTTCCCGATGGATCGGCGCTAGAGCTCTCCTGTGTTAGTCCGCATATGGATCAGGGATACCCCGGCGAGCTAACCGTTAGGGTTACTTACACAATTCTGCAGTCCAACGAAATTCGCATAGAGTATTACGCTGTAACATCGGCCACAACGCACGTTAACCTTACCAGCCATGTTTATTTTAACCTTAATGGCTTTACCGATGATGTAATGCGCCATATGCTCTCCATTAACGCATACGGATATACTCCCGTTGATGCCAATCAGATTCCCACTGGCGAAATACGTAGCGCAGAGGGAACGCCCTATGGTTTTTCCATTCCAAAGGCAATAGGTTCCGATTTTGACCTAGCAGGTCCAGGGTACGATCACAACTTTGTGCTAAACCAGCCACGCTGTCTTTCTACACCAGCGGCAACGGTTTATGAACCTGTAAGCGGACGAACGCTCACTGTTTATACCACACAGCCTGGAATTCAGCTCTACACCGGGAACTCCCTCGATGGTTCTGTGGTTGGTCATAACGGTGTGGCATATGCAAAGAACTCGGCTTTCTGTTTAGAAACACAACATTTTCCCGATACTCCCAATAAACCTCAGTTCCCCTCAACGCTTCTAAGGGTGGGTGAGGAGTATTCCCACTTTACCCGATTCATTTTTGGTGTTAAAGCCTAAAGCTAAAGTAAGATGCTGATGGACCAAGTAGTTGTTGATAGCCCCTTGGGTAAGCTTAGAATTGAAGCCGATGCTTTAGGAATTACGGCAATTACATTTGATGCCGAGGGGACTTTGGACATACCTGTAGAGAATGAACATATTGAGGCTTGTGTGCAGCAGCTGCGCGAGTACTTTAGCGGAGAGCGCGTCTCCTTTGATTTACAGCTAAACCCTAAGGGTACCAATTTTCAGCGTGCTGTATGGGATTTGGTGTATAAAATTCCCTATGGGAAAACCGATTCGTATGGTGCCATTGCCATCCAGCTGGGCGATGCAAAGTTGAGTCGTGCCGTAGGATTGGCAAACGGCGCAAACCCCATCCCCATTGTAGTACCTTGCCATAGGGTTATTGGCGCTAACGGAAAACTTACGGGCTATGCTGGAGGCTTGCAGCGTAAGGAGTGGCTGCTAAACCATGAGTGGAGCAAGTCCGGAAATAAGGGACAGCTAATAATTCAATTTTAGGTTAGCCCATGTATTGGGTTCTACTTTTGCCCTTACATTGTGTTAAACAACTATACCTAGAGTGCTGTAATTCATTAATATTATAGTAATTTAGTGGTGCTTTTAGCGTCAGGCATTAAGGTTTACCCAAACATACAGATTTGCAAAAACAACGTTGATATGATTAAAAAGATTGTTATTCCCTTTATTCTTGCCTCCATGCTCTTATGGAGTTGTAGCGAGGGGAAGAAACCTGTTCGCAATGTAATTGATGTACATAAAATGTCGGTTAGCATTGTGAATAACGGTAATGTTGAATTCAATTCGTGGTTCTTAGATAAAACCATGAGGCTAGATTACTTCCATACGGGACGGTACGACCAAGAGAATTTTGCTGTAGATAAAGTTGTATCGGATGGTATTTGGTCTGGTAGCAAAACCCAGCTAGTAGATGAGCTTGAACTGGGACTTTACTTTTTTGAGGTTATTGATACTGCAACCAACCAGCTGCTTTACTCTAGAGGTTTTGCTAGTATTTTTGGCGAGTGGCAAACCATACCCGATGCCGAGGTGCAGTGGGGTACGTTTCACGAATCCATACGCTTCCCTTGGCCACTCAAACCCGTTTCGGTTATCATTAGTAAGCGCGATGCAAACAATGTGTTCCAGCCAATTTGGGCTACCATTATCGACCCTGCTTCGCGTCAGGTTAATCCTGCCGATATGAAGCACACCAATAGCATTTATACTATTGCCGATAATGGCCCTGCATCGGAAAAGGTAGATATTGTGATTCTAGGCGATGGATACTCTCACAAGGAGATGGAGAAGTTTAGGCGCGATGCCAAACGCTTAACCGAAGCGCTACTCACTGCTGAACCCTACGCATCGCGGAGAGCCGATATTAATGTACGCGCAATAGAAACACCTGCCGAAGAGTCGGGCGTAAGCAAACCACACCACGGCGTGTATAAGCGCACACCACTTTCGGCGCATTACAGCAGTTTCGACTCGGAGCGTTACGTATTGGCATACGATAACCGCACCATTCGCAACGTTGCATCGGCTGTCCCATATGACTTTATGGTTATTCTGGTTAACGAGAAAACCTATGGTGGCGGTGGAATATACAACTTGTACACTACCGTGTCGTCCGATAACCTGTTTGCCGATTACATAATGATTCACGAAATGGGTCACCACATGGGTGCTCTAGCCGATGAGTATTACACATCGGCCGTTGCATACGAGGTTCCCAAAATTACCGTTGAGCCATGGGAAACAAACATAACCGCGCTGCTGGATCCAAATAACCTGAAGTGGCATGATTTGGTTGAGGCGGAAACGCCTGTTCCTACACCTTGGAATAAGGAGGTTTTTGATGCTCATGGCTACAGCATACAGCGTGAGCGCGATAGCCTTCGTGCAGCCCATGTCCCTGAAAAAGTTATGGAGGCTCTGTTCCTACGCCAAAAGGCAACCGAAGACGAGCTCTTTGCTCAGGAGCAGTATCGCGATAAGGTTGGTGCCTTTGAGGGAGCAGGTTATATGGCTAAAGGGTTGTACCGCTCGCAGGTTGATTGTATAATGTACACCCGCCATAACGTATTCTGTAAGGTTTGCCAGCGCAGCCTTAGCGATGTAATGGATCAGTACGTTAAGTAGCACAACCAATTAGTTACTATACAAAGCGGATTGTTTAAAATAACAATCCGCTTTTTTTATTATGTCCCTCTAAACTTGGTGTTGGTGTGTATTTTCTATTCCGTTTTTTCGTAATTTGGGATAAGGTATAAACGCTTAAAATAGATGTGGCTATGGATCCTGTTGTGAAGTTTGCACTTTTTGTGGTGTTCGGTTTAATTCCGTTTGGGTATGGAGTGGTATGGTTCCTATACCGTAGAACCATTATTTTTTCTACTGCAATGACCGTTTTTATTGCATCAATGGGAATAGCAATTGTTGCTTTTGCCATTGGCAACAAGGGGTTTAGTCATATAGCATGGGCTGTTCCAGTATGCCTTGTTTGGCTGCTTAGCGCAAACATGGTAGCCAAGCGTATTGTTAAGCGTCCTATTCAGGAGCTTAACCAAAAAATTAACGAGATGTCCAATGGTGAGCTCAACATTAGAATCAGCAAGCAAACCCTTTCACAGAAAAATGAGGTTGGACAAATTGCCCATTCCGTTATTTCGCTTAGGGATGAGCTAAAATCGGTTGTGCAGGAGATTCATGCCTGTGCGCAGAGCGTAACTCAAATGGGCGAGGAGCTAAAGCGTTTTGCGGTTAACCTATCGGAGGGAACAACAATGCAATCGGCATCGGTTGAGGAGCTATCAAGCAGCATGGAGGATATGGTTACCTTTATCACTCAAAATGCAACCAACGCCAAGGAGACCGAGGTGCTTGCCATTGAGGCATCGCGTAAGTTGGAAACAAGCAACCAAACCATTGAGAGCGCATTGGGTTACAACCAAACCATAGCCGAGAGGATATCAATTATTAACGATATCGCTTTTCAAACCAACATCTTAGCTCTTAACGCTGCGGTTGAGGCTGCCCGCGCGGGCGAGCAGGGACGTGGCTTTGCCGTTGTGGCGCAGGAGGTACGCAAACTTGCCGAACGGAGCCGCATTGCAGCAGAGGAGATCGTTTCTCTATCGGAGCAAGGGATAAGGGTGTCGGCCAACGCAAAGGAGAACCTGCAAATGGTTGTACCCCAAATACGGCGTACATCGCAGCTAGTGCAGGAAATTAGCGCTGCCAGTGGCGAACAGAGCCACGGTTCAAACCAAATCCATCAGGCAATAGCACAGGTTAGCTCGCAGTCGCAGGAAACAGCACAAACAGCCGATATGCTTGTTGATGCCGCATCAAATTTAAAGGAGCACTCGGAAACATTATTGTCATCTATCGGTTTCTTTAAAATCAGCTAGGTTTTAAAATCTGGGTGTACTGTTGTTATATAATCTGTTTGCCTAATAGGTTGTATTATGTGTTTATGTTAAATAGCTGTTATGGAGATTCTTATTATTGTAATAGCCGCTTTTGTTACGGCAATTCTAACCTTTTTCTCGGGGTTTGGTTTGGGTACCATTTTAACCCCTGTGTTCATGCTTTTTTTCCCTGTCGATTTGGCCATTGCCCTAACGGGTGTGGTTCACTTCTTCAATAATATCTTTAAAATTATTCTGGTTGGCCGAAATGCCGATAGGGCAGTACTTATCCGCTTTGGTATTCCTGCTGTTATTGCCGCATTTATAGGGGCGTGGGTGCTGCTTCATATTCCCGATAGCCAGCCCCTGTTTGATTACACCCTGTTTGGTAAAACCTTTGAGGTTTATCCTGTTAAGCTAATTATATCTGTGCTGCTAATTATCTTTGCAACAATGGATTTGATACCCTACTTCAGTAAGCTGCAATTTGGAAGGGAAAAGTTGCCTTTGGGCGGCGTGCTTAGCGGCTTCTTTGGTGGATTGTCTGGTAATCAGGGGGCATTGCGTAGCGCCTTTCTAATTAAAGCTGGGCTAACCAAGGAGGCGTTTATTGGAACCGCAGTGGTGGTTTCAACCTTTGTGGACTTTACTAGGCTAAGCGTTTACGCCACACGGTTTGTTAAATCGGGCCTATCCGATAATATTATGCTTGTGGTACTTGCAACCATTGCTGCTGTTGCAGGGGCTTACATAGGGAATAAGCTACTTAAAAAGGTTACTATAAAGTATATTCAGATACTAATAGCCATAATGCTAATTATTGTATCGTTGGCATTAGGCTCAGGTTTAATTTAGCAGTAAAACTATGAAACTGGGAGTAATAATTGAGACCAAGGAGTTTGAGAAAGCGTGGAACGCATTCCGCTTTGCTGTTACAGCAAAGAAGGAGGGGCATGAGGTAAAGGTTTTCCTTATGGGTGAGGCCGTTGAGTGCGAGGGTTTAACTCACCCAAAGTACAACGTTGATGAGCAGCTAAAGGCGTTTGTTAATGTTGGTGGAGAGATACTTGCCTGTGGCACATGCCTAAAATCGCGGCAGCTAAACGCTACTGAGGCTTGTCCCATATCAACAATGGTTGATTGCGTAAACCTTGTTGTTTGGGCCGATAAGACGGTTACGTTTTAGTTTCTGCTAATTTGCATTACTCATTATAAAAATGGCTGTCCCAAATATGCAGGACAGCCATTTTTGCGCTTTAAACAACCCTTGAAACTCTTTGTGTCCTGTTTACTTTTTTAGCATCTTGCTAGCAATTTGTTCGGCTGCTTTTACCAGAGGGTATGCCGCTGGCGATGCTGTTAGGCATGGGTGAGTGCCAATTTGCATGGTAAGCAATGAGTTTACCGACATCCGATTCTGAATGGCCAAGCCAATAACGTTGGTTAGCTCGCCGGCTTCAAGTCCGCCAATAACCTCCCCGCCAACAATAACTCCTGAGTTTGCTGCAGCAATAAGCTTAACAATTTGCTTGTGAGTATCTGGTAGGCTTCCTGGGTGCCTATCTACGCCTTCGAAAAGCCCTGTTAGCGTAGCTAAACCCTCTTGCTGTGCGCGCTGCTCTGTAATCCCAGCTGTGCCAAAGCCTGTGGTGCCAATGGCTGTGGAGTAAATGGCAATGGTTCCGCTAAAGGTTTTAACCACGTGAAGGTTAAATAGGTTCATACCTGCAATTCTGGCTTCGGCACACGCAGTTGACGCCAGCATGGTTGGAACCCTACGGCGGGTAACAAAGTCGCGTTTCTGTGCGCAATCGCCAACAGCAAAAACATCGGGGGTGTGCGTACGCATGTACTCATCAACGGCAATAAAGTTGTCCTCATCAATGGTAATGCCTGCTTGCTTGGCCAGTTCGGTATTTGGCTTGTATCCCATTGATAGTATAACGGCATCCATCTCCAGCTTATCGCCATTCTCCAGCTCAATGGAATTAACCTTATTAGCCCCGTTAATCTTGCTAATACCAACTCCTGTAACAACCTTAACGCCACGGGTTGTTAGCATTTCCTCAATCTTTTCCGAGAGTTCAACGTCGAAGGCGAGGTTTAGAATATGAGGTAACTTTTCTATTAAGGTAACGCTATAGCCTCTTTTGGCCAGCTCATCGGAGAACTCAACCCCAATAAAGCCAGCACCAATAACCGCAATGTTTTTTAGCCCTTTTAGCTTACTTTGCATTTGGTCTAGGTAAACCCTATCCTTTGGGATAACAAAAACATTTTCAAGGTCGGCTCCTTTTAGCCATTTTGGTTTAATAGGGTTGGAGCCTGTTGCAATAACTAGTTTCTCATACTGTATTTCTTCTCCGCTAGCAAAGGTTACCACTTTGCTTACTGTGTTAATGGCAGTTGCCTCATCAACAATGGATTCAACTCCACTTTTCTGCATCATGGCATCAACAGGCATGATGTTCTTTTCGCTGCCATCAAGTGTTCCAAAAATGTAGGGGATACCACAGGGTACCATAACATCTTTTTGCTTTTTTACTAGTGTGAAACTTTTCTCTGGCCAATGCGATTTACCTGTTGTTGCTGTAACCATTCCTCCGGCACTACCGCCAATAATTAGTACGTCTGCTCTTTTCATGTTGTCGATTTTGGGTTATGTATTAATGCTTATTTGTTTTCGGGGAGTTGGTGCTATGTGATAGCCCTAAATCAGGAATCTTGTTAAAATGGCAATCAAATTTACGTGTCATTTTTTCAAACATGTTTAGTAGAACTAAGGCGTTTTGTTTTTGTTGAGTTATTGTTGGTGTTTGTAGCTTGCAATGGCACTACTAACTTCTGTCATGGTGAATCCGTATTTCTTTCGTAACCGCCCTAATCGTTGATTCTTGCTGCTAAGCGGTATTTGTAACTGTTTGCAGATATAATCTGCAGGTATGCTGTGTAGTGCTGAGAGCTCCTCTATGGTTTGCTTTCCATTTGTTTCAAAACGAGCCTCGGATGAGCTTTGCTTTATATGAGTGCTGTTGCTATTTTGGGTGTTGTTATGGGTTTTGTTGATAAGATATGTGCTGTTTTCTACTGTGTCGTAATTAGTTGTGTGTTCTATTCTGTTTCGGTAGTAATTTTTAGGATTATCCATTTGGGCACTAACAAAGAATGGCCCGCAGAAAAAGGTGGCTGAAGTTAGCGCTATAGCTGCAATTAGGCTATTTCGTTTCCATTTGTTGGGTGTCATTTTGTTGAGAATGCATAAAATTACATCCCAGTGTAATAGTACGTGTGCAGCAATTAGCACTATAAATACAATGCTTACAATTAAGTGTATTGAGCCCCACTGGTGGCGGTCTAAACCTAAGAATTCGAGGTGTATATTTGTTCCGTATATCAAATTTTGTTTTGCGCCCGAAACAAGCACCTGTTTTATTAAAAAACCAATACCTGCCATTAATGCTAATAGCACAAGTAGAGCAAGGTCTATAATTATATTTACCTTAAGTTTTTTTAGCCCTTTAATCATGTTCCTGTTTATTGTTTAGGGGTTACTTTTTAAAACATCTAACAATATATGTTTGCCTTTCGTACGAAAGCTGCTTTACTACATTGCTGTCAATTAATTTTTTAAGTGATTCCTCTGTTGCGTTGGCTTTAGCCATTAGCTCTTTTACCGCATCAATCCGCATTGGGTGCACTGCTGTTATGCTCAGTAAATCGTTGTGGAAATTCCCTGTTGAGACAAATGTATTCCCTTCGTATCCAGTTAATAACTCAGTATTTAGGCAATGCCAGCTAAATGTTTCGTGTGCTCTTAGCAGTGTTTCCTCTAACGGCGGGAGTGTTCCCTCAAATGCTGGTGGACGCGTTGGTATTGAGATGTATGCTACATTGGGTTTGAATAGTTTAATAAACTGTGCTGTGGCGGATAGCTCTGAATCTGACGTGTTAACATCTTTAACAAGCATGGTTTCGGTAACGCATTGGCCAGTGTAGTGCTGGGTGAATGCAAGTATCGCATCTAGGGTTTGGTTAAGCAGCAAACTTTTGTGGGGCTTGTTAATGTGTTTCCATGTATGTGTGTTAACCGTGTCAACTTTAAGCGAAACGTAATTGGCTAAGCTCAGCTCCTCTCTTACCGTTTCTAGGTGTAACAGCGATGAGTTGGTAATTACTGCAACGGGTACTCCTAGCTTTTTTATGCTTGTAATGAGTTTGCCTAGGTTAATGTCAAGCGTAGGTTCCCCATCGGGAACTATGGTTATGTAATCGGGATAGTTGTGCAGGCTTAGCTTATTTAGCTTATTCTCAATTTGCCTAACAAGTATTTCGGGTTTGTAAAACTCTTGCCGCATTACCTGAATTTTATCTCCTTTGCCAACCTGGCAGTATGCACATGAGTATGAGCATACTTTGTGAGGTATGTTGTTAACGCCTATGCTCTTGCCTAGCCTGCGCGATGGTACTGGCCCAAATACTATATCTTCCATTCTTGCACTGTTTATCGCAATTTTTTGCGGTATGTAGTTTTGTTATGGTGCTTACCCGTTGTTTGTACTAATCGTATTGCAACCGCATTGGCTCTGTGGTAAGGGTATTCTTTATGGCGTTTTTGTAAAACTCAGAATTCCATGTGTTGAGGTTGGAATGGGTAGTGAAGTACTTTTGGGGTATAGGATGTGTTCCAAAAATTACCTCAAGCCCGTACTTTTCGGGAATGAACTTGGCAAAGTGATTTAGCCTAGGACAAGGTGGGTAGCCTACCAGCAGTCCTGTTGCAAGGTGTATGTGGGTGGCTCCATTTTTCTTCATTTCTGCAGGGGCGTATTCTATATTGCCTCCAGGGCAGCCACCGCAGGTAGTGTAGCCCACAAGTTCCACCTCTTTGCCCTTGTAAATCTCGAATGCGCCTTCGCGATTTTGCAGCGAGCGGAAGCATTTTCCTCCAGCACAGGTATGGTATCGGTCGCAGATTATTATTCCAATTTTTACCTTTTCCATTTCAAATGGCTTTGTTTTGATGATGATTTATTCCAACGTACTTTAAAATTCGCGATATCAGTATCCTTCAATAGCGTTAGTTAACGATATTTAGGATACTGATACAGTGTAAGATATTTGGGGCAGGTTTTATAAGGATTGCTATCTGTTTCCAAATCTGTTTCGCATTCCCATACCACGACCTCTACCTCTCGGTCTTTGTCCATAGCCTAAGCCACGCCCCATTCCTCTCTCCATTGGAATTTCTGGTGCGTTGTTCTCATCGTTGTCTTGCCTTCTTTTTGGGCCAGAGCCAAAATTTGTGCAGCGGCCCATTCTTCTTCCGGTCATGGGGCCTTGCCCCATTGGTCCAGTTTGATTAAATCCAGGCATACTTCCTCCTTTTTTTGTAGGATGGTTGTGTTATCCTTGGTTAATACTCTGTTTGTGAACTCAAAATAGGTTCTTCGCTTGTGCATTACACGAATAGCCTTTTTTGCTCCCCTTTATACAAGCAAATGCTCTGTACAAAAATAATGAACAATGGTTCAAAATCCAAAGATATTGATTCTTTATTTTGGCAATAGTTTAGTTGCTAATGCTAAAGTTTTTTACCTGTTGGCATAAAAAACGGGGCAGCCAAATCACTGGCTGCCCCGTTTTTAGTAATATGCTTTTGGTGTTACTTCTTTTTGTAAATCAACCCAAATACCGATAGCTCAACCTTTTCGCAATCGATGGTTAGGTTCCATTTGTTGGTTTCGTTGGCGTAAATAATCTCAACGTTGCTCATGCTTTGGGTCCAAGCAAAGTTTCTAATACCATCGCCAATATCCTCAGTTCCGGTATTGTCATCTTTAAACTCAAACACAAGCGTTTTTCCCGCATCGTTGGCTGTCCATTTTCCAATAAGGCAAGAGGTTTCCTCTTTTGGGGCAGCCTCTTCGGTTGTAGCTTGCTCTGTTGCTTCCTGTTTATTTTCGGTTGCATTACCGCAGGAGAACAGGGCGAATGCCATAGTTGCAGCAGCAAATAGCTTAAGGTTACTAAGTTTCATGTTAGTGTTAGTTTGGGTTAATAATGTGGTAAATATAATGTTTTGATTAATTAGAGGTACTCTGGTAGTTAAATGGTTTTGGATATAAAAAACGGCCAAGGAAAACCTTGGCCGTTGGTATAGAGCAAAGATGTAGGCTATAGTAAGCCTCTGTTACGAAGTAGAGGCTCAATAATAGGCTCTTTTCCGCGGAAGTTGGTGTAAAGTTCCATTCCGTCCTTAGTACCACCAGGGGCAAGAACGTAGTTGCGGAACTTAGCAGCAATCTCCTTGTTAAAGATATCGCCCGATTCCTTAAACGCTTCAAAAGCGTCGCTATCAAGCACCTCGGCCCAAATGTAAACGTAGTATCCGCTAGCGTACTCGCCACCACTGAAGATGTGACCAAAGTAGGTGCTACGGTAACGTGGCCAAATCTCGTTAATTAGGCCAATCTTATCCATTGATGCTTTCTCAAACGCCTCAACGTTGATATTGCTAACATCGGCTGTGGTGTGGTAATCCATATCAAGTAGCGATGCTGCAAGATATTCAACGGTTGCAAAGCCTTGGTTAAAGTGGCTGCTTGCCTCAAGTTTTGCTACTAGCTCATCAGGAATAACCTCGCCGGTTTTGTAATGTACTGCGTACTGCTTAAGGTACTCAGGATGGCTAGCCCAATGCTCCATAATTTGGCTTGGTAGCTCAACAAAGTCTTGTGGTACGCCCATTAGGCCAGGGTAGGTTGTGTTAGAGAAGAGGGCATGTAAAGCATGTCCAAACTCATGGAAGAAGGTTTCTGTCTCGTCAAAGCTAAGTAGGGCAGGGGTATCGCCGCTAGGCTTGGTAAAGTTGCAAACAATGCTAACCACTGGGGTTACAAACTCGCCATCGGCTTTGATGTACTGGTTGCGGTAGGTTGTACACCATGCACCACCTTGCTTGCTTGCGCGAGGGTGGAAATCAAGGAAAAGAACGCCAACGTGTTTGCCATCGGCCTCTTGCACCTCGTATGCCATTGCATCTGGATGGTAGGTTGGGATGTCGGCACGCTGAATGTACTTCAATCCATAAAGCTTCTCGGTTAGGTTAAAGATACCCTTCTTAACGCCTTCTAGAGAGAAGTATGGGCGAAGCATCTCCTCGTCAAGGTTGTACTTATCCTTACGCACTTTCTCTGCGTAGTACCACCAATCCCACGATTCTAGGTTAAAGTTACCACCCTCTTTCTTAATCATCTTTTGCATATCGTCTCTCTCTGCCTTAGCGCGTTTTAGAGCTGGAGTCCAAAGCTTGTTAAGCAGGTCGTAAACGTTAACGGCTTCTTTAGCCATGTTCTCTTCAAGAACATAGTCGGCATAGTCGGTGTAGCCAAGTAGCTCAGCTTTTTCTTTCCTGAACTTTACAATCTGGCTAATAACCTGCTTGTTGTCGTTTTTGTTGCCGTTGTTACCCCTCATAAAGTAGCCAGAGTAAAGTTTCTCGCGAAGGTCGCGCTTGTCTGAGTAGGTAATAAAAGGTATTAAGCTGGGTTTGTGTAGTGTAAATAGCCATTTGCCCTCCATGCCTGCTGCTTTAGCATCAGCTGCTGCAGCGGCTACAACAGACTCAGGTAGGCCAGCAAGGTCATCGGTATTGTCAATTACAAGCTGGAAACCATTGTTTTCGGCAAGTAGATTCTCTCCAAACTGAAGGCCTAGAACCGATAGCTGCTGATTTAGCTCCCTAAGCTTTTCCTGTTGCTGCGCATCAAGGTTAGCACCGCCGCGTACAAAGTCGCGATAGTACTTCTCGGTTAGGCGAAGCTGGTCTGGGTTTAGGTTAAGCTCGTTGCGCTTCTCGTAAACGGCTTTTACACGGGCAAAAAGCTCTGGGTTTAGGTTGATATCGTCGCTGTGCTTAGATAGTGGCCCAGCAAATTGCATAGCAAGGGCTTGTAGTGTTGAGTCGGTATTAGCCGATGTTAGGTTGTAGAATACCGAAAGAACATTGCCAAGTAGATTACCGCTGTAGTCAAGCGCTGCAATGGTGTTCTCAAAGTTTGGCTCTTCGGTGTTCTTAATAATTGCGGCAATTTCCTCGTTGTGTTTTGCCATACCCTCTTTAACTGCAGGCTCAAAGTGCTCTGCTTTAATCTTATCAAAGGCTGGAACGCCAAAAGGTGTGTCGTAGGGTTTTAGGAATGGATTATCGGATGTTTTTTCCGATTGGCATCCTGCTACAAAAAGGAATACTCCTGCAGCAAGAACGGTTAACGTAATCTTTGTCATAATATTAAGTGTATTTTAGGGACTTAAAAAGTGTAGTAAAGTTAACGGGATTTTTTTTGATATGATGTATGGGGGGCGAATTGCTAAAGGGGATGGTGATTTTGTTGCTAGATTTTTTATTTATCTCATCAAACATACAGTTGTCTTGTTTGTGTTGTAAAGTATAAAAAAAGAGTTGAATCATTTTTCTTGTGTTGATAAATTAGATTGTACAATAAAAACATTTAGATTATGAAAAAAGTATTATTAGTGATTAGTGTTATTTTGGTTGCAGCTTTTAATTGTAGTAAAGGTGCTGCTTCTCCAAATGATTGTGAAACGATTACTATTATTTGCAACGATGGTAGTGGTACAAACTTAATTACTTGTGGTAGTGATGTCGAAAAAATGGCGGACGTTGATATTGTGCGAGATGCTATTTGTGATTAATAGACTTCTGGTTTGAAGAGGAGGTGATTAGGCCTTCTCTTCTGCTTTTTAACTAAAGAATGAATTCATAGTTTAAAATATCATTATGAAACATTTTATCTTTCTGCTTATAATCTTTTATGCTGGAATTTGTAAATCGCAAAATTGCGAAAGAATTGATTCTGTTACGTTTGTTTTTTATTACGATTATTATTTCCAAAGGGACTCTCTATCCAAAGGTACTCCTTCCTTTCAGAGTATGATGTTGCAGGTGGGGCAGCAGTTTTCACGATTTTCACCACATCGAGATATTGTTGCCGATTCAATCCTTTGTGATAAGACCAAGAAGGCTTCGATTAATGATGTGTTGGCTGCTACTGGAAATTCTAAGATTAGTAATCTCTGTAAGTATAATATCTATAAGGATTATCCAAGTAAAGGGAGTGCAGTATTTACTTCCTTTTTAAATAGGAACGATAGGTATATTGTTAAGCAGAAGTTAGCGTTTGATTGGAATATCGCTAGTGAATCGGATACAATTATAAGGGGATACCAATGCAATATGGCTACAACGTTTTTTGCTGGGCGCTTATACAAAGCATGGTTTACCCAACAGATACCCCTACCTGAAGGTCCATATAAATTTGGTGGGCTTCCTGGTCTTATTGTTAAAATTTCGGATTCCAAAAATCAGCATGTTTTTTTATTGACAGGTATTTATAAACCTGTTAATGCTTCAATTATATATAAAAGTGAATCGTTTATTCCAATTTCTGCCGAAAAGTATGTTGCAGCACTTGAGCAAAGTAAAAACTACGCACGCGATTTAATAATGGGTTTAAACATAGCAGAAGAGCAAAAGGCAAAGGCTTTGTATAATTTAAATATTGAGAATAACTTTATTGAAAAAACTAATAAAAAATAATCTGTTTAAGTGTTTGTTTGATTTAAGTTGTGTCCTGATAACTAGTGGAAAGAGTTGTTAATTATAGTGTGACGCGTTATTTTTTTATTGGGAATAGCCTTTTGCAAAAAAAATAGCACATAAATACCTAATAGCGTATCGCCTTATCCCTTCACGTTTCACGAATTACCTTTAACTTATCGGCTTTATTCCTATTTTTGCATAAATATTTTTACTGCAAGCAGATGATTTCAGCCAATCAGGTTGCCGTTGATTTTGGCACCTTTCAGCTTTTTAAGGATGTTAGTTTTTTAGTAGGGGAGAAGGATAGAATAGGTTTAGTTGGGCGCAATGGCGCTGGAAAATCTACGCTATTACGACTTATTGTGGGTGAAATGCGTCCAACCTCGGGCGAGTTCTCCATGCCCTCGGGTACCCGCATTGGCTACTTGCCACAAACAATGGCTCTTGCCGATGGCAAAACCGTAATGCAGGAAACGCTTACCGCATTCTCCGAAACCCAAACCCTTGAGCGCGAAATAGCCGATATAAACCATCAGCTTGGGATGCGTACCGATTACGAATCGGACGATTACATGAAGCTAATTGCCAGGCTAACCGAGAAAACCGAAAGGTATAACCTTTTGGGTGGCGTTACGGCTCAGGCTCAGTGTGAGCTAGCATTGCTTGGTCTTGGCTTTAGGCGTACCGATTTTGATAGAATAACCTCCGAGTTTAGCGGTGGTTGGCGCATGCGTATAGAGCTTGCCAAGATTTTGCTAAGTCGCCCCAATCTGCTTTTGCTGGATGAGCCTACAAATCACCTCGATATTGAGTCCATTCAGTGGCTAGAAGATTACCTGCAAACCTTCTCTGGTGCGGTAATCCTAATCTCGCACGACCGCGCATTCCTCGATAATGTTACCAATCGCACCATTGAGCTTTCGCTGGGTGTAGCATTCGATTATAAGGTATCCTACTCAAAGTACGTTGAGCTGCACAAGGAGCGTAGGGAGCAGCAAATTGCAACCTTCCGTAACCAGCAGAAGCTGATTGAGGATACACAGGATTTTATAGACCGTTTTAGGTATAAGGCCTCAAAATCGGCTCAGGTGCAATCGCGCATAAAGCAGCTGGATAGAATGGAGGTTATTGAGGTTGACGATATTGATAACTCTGCGCTAAACATAAAGTTTCCACCTGCACCCCGTTCTGGCGATATTGCTTTAGAACTTGTGGGCGTTGGGAAAAGCTTCGGCCAGAAGCGCATTTTCTCCGATGCTACCTTTACCCTTACTCGTGGCGAGAAGATAGCCCTTGTGGGTAGAAACGGTGAAGGGAAAACCACCCTTAGCCGCATGATTACTGGTGAGCTGCAAGGCGATGGAAAGGTTAAGCTGGGACATAACGTGAGCATTGGGTACTTTGCTCAGAATCAGGATGAGCTGCTAGATGGTAACCTAACCGTTCTTGATACTATAGACCGCGTTGCTGTAGGCGATGTGCGTACCAAAATCCGCGATATTCTTGGTGCTTTCCTTTTCCGTGGCGAGGATGTGGATAAAAAGGTATCCGTGCTATCCGGCGGGGAGCGCAACCGCTTGGCTATGGCTAAGCTAATGCTTATGCCCTACAACTTCCTGCTACTGGATGAGCCCACCAACCACCTCGACATGCGCTCAAAGGATATCCTTAAGGAGGCGCTAAAATCCTATGAAGGAACGCTTATTCTGGTTTCGCACGATAGGGAGTTCCTTGATGGCTTAGTGGATAAGCTTTACGAGTTCCGCGATGGTAAGGTACGTGAGCACCTTGGTGGCATATATGAGTTTTTACGCCGTCGCAAGCTGGAGAACATGCAGGAGCTGGAGCGCAGAGCCAAGGAGGTTGCCGATAGCAAGCCTAAGTCCGACTCGGAGCAGAAGCAATCGTACCTTGAGCGTAAGGAGATGGATAAGCTAATTAGAAAGGTTGCTTCGCGGCTAGAGCAAGTGGAGAAGGATATCACCAAAACCGAGGCCGAAATAGCTAAGATTGATGGGATGTTGGCTAATCCTGCGGAGCATGGAATAGATCATTCCGATAAAACCCTGTTTACCCAGTACGATGGGCTAAAAACTAAGCTGGCTAAGCTAATGGAGGAGTGGGAAGAGGTAACCATGGAGCTGGAAGAGCTTAAGGAAAAGCGGGAGATGTAACGTAAAACAGGAGTTGCGAAGCAGCAACGCACAAAACCCTGCTCCGTTTTAGCGTGCTTAATGCTCTGAAAAGATTAAAATATATAATGACGTGGATTTTGTAAGTGTCTAACTTCTAATCCGTAACTTGTCACAGTTTTCTAATTCAAAAATAGTAAAACAAATACACCTAACCTCGGAAATTTATGCGCTTAAAAATAGCATTGTTTCTTTTCCTTGCCCTTGCTGTAGAGGGAGTATCGGCTAGCGCCGATGCGTTATCGTCTAAGGTCATAATCTATAGAGAATCGGCTTATGTGGGCTCTGCCCTTTCGTTTGAGATACTTGCAAACGGCACAAGTGTGGTAAAGATTCGAAACGCATCGTACTACGAGTTTGTTTGTGAGCCAGGAACCTACACGTTTCGGGTAAATAAGTATAAGAATGCCGCCATTGTGCTTGATGTAAAGCCTGGCAAAACCCACTACCTAAGAATGGGGGTGCAACCTGGCTTCTGGTCGGCTTTGCCAGAGCTTATTGCTGTTGACGAGGTGTCGGCTAAACCAGTTGTAGAGTCTGGTTCGTTGCGTTTGCTTGACGGTTCTCCGCTTGTTCGCCCTAAGAATAGGTTTGGGGTTCAATTAGCTGCTGGATTAGGGTTTGAGAATCACGATATGTTCTACGATCAAAATGGGAAAGTGTCAACCCTTAGCTATGGCGGTGGTTTTCAAATTGGGTTGATGTATGGCTATGAGTTTAACCGCCACTTCGATTTGTCCTTTAACCTTTACTATCAGGGTAGCGTGCTTAGCCCTCCCCTAAGGAATGTGGAGGCAAGCTTTGATAGAGGAGCTATGCTTATTACTCCTGCTTATATAATTCCCATTGATGGGGGGCGAGTCCATGCGTTTTAAAATTGGCGCGGGCATGGGTTACTACTTTGGAGGTACCTTTAATGTGGATGGAACCGATGTGGAACCTGGGTTTAGAACCCGTTGGAACTACAAAGGAACTGTTGGTGGACATGCCAGTTTCCATTTTGAGATGAACACATCATCTAACTGGGTATTTAATTATGGCATTCGATTCAATGCGTTGCGGTACGAATTCGATAGTAGCAACAACGATTTGTACCCTTCGTCCGATAAGCTTGCTAAGCCCAATGGCTCTGGCTTGGATTTTATAATAGGTGCTTGCTACAGCTTTTAAAAATGAGTTTTTAGTTTTACACGATATACAACTACTTTAATGATGAATGATAGGCCCACAAGGCAAAACGACGATGCGGTTTATGGTATTAGAGCCATAATGGAAGCCGTTCGTTCAGGAAAACAGGTTGATAAGGTTTTGGTTAAGCAAGGATTGTCGGGAGAGCTGGCTTCGGAGCTGTTTAGCCTGCTCAAGCAGCGTAACATCCCCATGCAATACGTGCCCGAGCAGAGCCTAAATAAGTATGGGAATCGTAATCACCAAGGGGTTATCGCAATGATTTCGCCTGTTGAGTTTCACGACTTAGAGTTTCTGCTACCTACTATATTTGAGCAAAAGGGGAGCCCATTCCTTCTAATTTTAGATGGCATTACCGATGTTCGTAACTTTGGTGCAATTGTACGCACTGCCGAGTGTGCGGGGGTCGATGCTATTATTATCCCAACAAAGGGCTCTGCCAAAATTGGTTCCGATGCGGTTAAAACATCGGCTGGTGCGCTACACAATGTTCCAATTTGTAAGGTTCATAGCCTAAAGGTAGCTATTAACTTTATGAAGCAAAGTGGCTTAAAGGTTATTTCTGCCACCGAAAAGGCAAACCAAACCTGCTACGAGTCCGACTTAACAGGCCCCGTTGCGCTAGTTATGGGTTCGGAGGACGAAGGTGTTTCTAACGACGTGCTTCGTTTATCGGATATGCTTGTGGCCATTCCTCAGTACGGACAAATTGGCTCGCTAAACGTTTCTGTTGCTGCAGGCGTGCTAACATATGAGATTGTGAGGCAGCGTATTCGCTTGCGCTAAGCCCACCCCACATTAAACAACGAGGGTGCCCATTACTTTTGGGCACCCTCTTGCTTTAACTAATTTTGTTAAACGATTATATCTCTACTGCTGTATAGGTATATGTACCGTTTGTTTTAATGGTTACTGTATATTTATATGTAAAGAATGCGTAGCAGAGCTCGCTGGGAGGGCATGGGTTTGGATTGTCCAAATGAACAATAACCTCCAGTTTCAATTCGTACATATTCGATAATCGGGTGAATGAAGTAACCGTGTAGCCACCTAAATGCGCCTCTGGTCCGTATGCATAGGGCAACACCTGTAGGTTTAATGGTTGGTTAACGCCATCCTGTGTTTGGAACTTTACTACCATTACGTTGCCTACTACCTTATTTATGTTGCTGTTGAAATAGGTTGTAGGTGTTCCGCCACCACCGCCGCCTTGGTCGTCGCATTCGGTAAAAACATCTTGTTGCGCTGTTGAATAGAATGGAACCGAGAATAGAATTGCGATGAAAAGCACCTTAAATAAATTTTTCATTATAGCTAAGTTTTAAGTTAAACATGACAACAAGTTATGGGATTGCTAAATGCAGATACAACAAAAGTTTTTATGTTGTTTAGCATTTATTAAACTCATGTTTAACTTTAGAACTATTGCAGGTGCTTTTGTTGGTTGTTCTATGTAATATTACTTTCCTTTAGCGCTTTAGCACAAGCTTCTCTTCCGGCAGCAATAAGTTCATCTGCTTTATAGAAATCGAAAACGTTACAGGCATCCTTCGATATTCTTATAATTACATCGGGTTTGTCGCGTTCAAGAGTGTATTGGGTTATCCTATCCTGCATGAGCTGTATGGCTTGGGAAAAAATATCGAAATAGCCCATCTTCTTGTCTGGCTCAGCAGCGGGTTTTCCTTTTCCCTTGTTGTTCTCTACATGGAAGTACTTCTCTTTTACCTCGTTCCATTTATCCATAATGGCTGCTAGTTGCTCATTCTGTAGCCTCTCCTCTTGCTTACTCTTCTTGGGGAGTTTGGGCTTTGTGTAGGGAATAAGCGCATTAATATCAACAGCAATAAGGATATCGCCTTTCGATCTGTTTACCTTATCAACAGGTAGTGGGTTTAGTACACCTCCATCTATTAGCATGCTTCCGTTATGTTGTACTGGAGTAAGCACATTGGGGATGGACACCGATGCTCTTATGGCGGTGTAAAGATCCCCTTGGGTGAATATAACCTCTTTGTTATTAGTAATATCTGTTGCAAGGGCAGCAAAGGGGATTTTTAAATCCTCTATGTTGATTTTAGGGATGATACCCCGTTTCTGCATCTCTTTAAAAACCTTTTCGCCGCGAATAAAGCCTTTGGCGCCAAAGGTGAAATCTACAAGGGAAAAAACATCCATTTTGTCGAGGTTCTTAACCCATTGGGCGTAGGCATCCATTGTTCCAGCGGCATATAATCCGCCTATTAGCGCGCCAATGGACGAGCCCGCTATTGAACCTATGCTATATCCTTGCGATTCTAATTCCTGAATTACACCAATGTGTGCAAGTCCTCTTGCGCCACCACTTGCTAGGGCAAGTGCTACTTTGGGGGTTGAAGGCATGTTGTGTTATGTTATTTATGTATTAACAAGTGTTCCCCCTTGTGGTAACAGGGTGGCAAAATGGGGTAGCCTTTGCTTTTTGCTAATCTCGATGTTAGTATTTTATCTTATCCTCCTTCTGTAGCCAGAGGTTAAAGGGTTTAATGCCGTTCTCGGCAGATAGCTGCTCAAAATCAATTTTTCTTTGGTTAATAGGCCGAGCAACCTCATCGTATATCAAGCTATCGTCAAAGCCATGGTACGATGCTACATGGCGTGTGGCAGAGTAGTAAACCTTATCGAGCCTAGCCCAGTATATTGCCCCTAAGCACATGGGGCAAGGCTCGCACGAGGTGTAAAGAATGCATCCGTTTAGCTGAAAAGTGCCAAGGGTTTTGCAGGCTTCCCTAATTGCCATCACTTCGGCATGAGCCGTGGGGTCGTTGCTTGATGTTACAGCGTTGTTACCTCTCCCTACTATTACGCCATCTTTTACCACTACAGCACCAAATGGACCTCCGTCTCCTTGGTTAACTCCTTCTATGGCAAGCTCAATGGCTTGCTTAATAAACAACACGTGCTCTTCCATAGCCATTTGTTTTTAGTCCTATAATTTACTAAAACCTTTGCCAATATTCAATAGCTCGCATTGGTTATTGCGGCTTAACCATTTGTTAAAAAAAAGGGCGACTAAACTGTGTCGCCCTTTTGTTTTGAATGTTTATCCTTGTGTTAGTGCCCTAAAATCGTCTCCCGATGGGTTTTGGAATAGCTTTAATCCAAACTCGGGTACAATGGCAAATACATGATCGAATATATCGGCTTGAACCCCTTCGTATAAAACCCAGGTTTTTTCGTTGGAGAAGCAGTATATTTCCATGGGGATACCCCGTTCGGTGGGTTGTAGCTGCCTAACCATGCAGGTTGCCGCTTGGTTTATTTTAGGATTATTCTTAAGGTATAGCTCCATGTACTTACGGAACACGCCAATGTTGGTAAGTCTGCGCCCATTTACAGGAATGCTGGAGTCTATGCCGCGTTCCTCGTTGTACTGCTTAATCTCAGCAGTTTTTTCATCAATATACTCCTTTAGAATGTGGATTTTGCGGAACCGTTCAAGCATCTCATCGCTACAAAAGCTAACGCTTTTTTTATCAATGAAAACGGAGCGTTTAATGCGCCTTCCATCAGATTCTTCCATCCCCTTCCAGTTGTGGAAGCTTTCCGAAACCATTGCGTAGGTGGGAATAGTGCTTATTGTTCTGTCCCAATTCTGAACCTTAACTGTGTTTAGGGTTATTTCTAGAACAGTACCATCGGCGTTGCGACTTGGCATCTCAATCCAGTCGCCCGGCTTAACCATATTGTTTGCCGATAGCTGTACAGAGGCCACAAATCCTAGTATTGTATCTTTAAAAACCAGCATTAGCACTGCGGCCGAAGCGCCAAGTCCAACAAGAAGGCTCATGGGGTTCTTGCCAATAATTATGGCAATTACCACAATGGCTGCAAGGAAAAAGATAAGTATCTTAATTACCTGTAGATACCCCTTTATTGGCCTGTTTTGCGATATTGGCAGCGTTTGGTAAATGTCGTGAACGGCATTAAGGAATGCGTTTATGGTCCAAATGCTTATCGCAATCATGTAAATGTTGGTTGCGGCCTGAAAAACCTCAGTTAGCCTTGGAGAGTAGTCGTACAAAACAACGCCTATTGTACTGTAAACAATAATGGCGGGAACTAAGTGCGATAGCTTATGGAACACCTTGCGCTCAATTAGCATATCGTCCCAGTTGCTTTTTGTTTTTTGCGATACCTTAACAATAGAACCAACAAGTATTTTACGAGTAAGGTAACCAGCAATTAATGCTACTATTAGCATAACACCAATGGATATGCTAATTTTTGAGAATTGTGCCATTTGCTCGCTTAGACCTTTACCTATAAGCCATCTTTCCAACACTTCTAAAAACTCATACTTTTGGGCAATTGTCTCCTGAAATGAATTCATAACTTTTGTTAGGTTTTTATTGTTTTCACTACAAAGGTAGTAATAGTGTAAAAAAAGACTAATCAACACTGGGGCTAATGCTCTTTTTTAACTTAATTTACTAGCCTGTATCCCTATATAGTGCCTCTGCATGTGCTTAGCTACTTTTGGTTTTTTTAAAGAACTTTGATATAGTTTGCCGAATAAGGTATTCGCTGGCACAAATTAGCAGAGTATATCTGGCTTTTATTGAACTTTTTTAGGGTATTATAAATCTGTAACGTGTTTTTGTAAGGCTACAACCTATTGTGAATTAGTAATTTTAAATTTTGTAGGAATGAAATACAGGGCATTCACTTTACTAATGCTGCTAGCTTGCTTAAGGTTATTTGCGCAAAGCGATATTGCCAAACCCGCAGCACAAAAGGCACTTCGCTTGGATCTGGCTTTTGCTGGCGATTATAAGGAAACCAATGTGTACCTCGATAATTTATCGGTAGAACCCTACTGGAGCGGCTCCCCTAACAGTAATATCGATAAGTTGGACTTTGGGGTGTACCGCATATCGGTTGCCGATAAGGAGAGTGGTGTTGAAATCTACTCCAATGGATTTTGCTCGCTTTTTCAAGAGTGGCAAACTACTGCCGAGGCAAAGCAGCTAAAGCGTTACTTTGAACAGGTTGTTCGGGTGCCAATGCCCAGTAAGCCCGTTCACCTATCGCTTACGCAAAGGATGTTCGACGGATCTGTTGTGGAGATCTTTTCTCTGGATATAGACCCTGCCAGCATGTTCATTAGCAAAGAGAAGCCAACAGCTTTTCCCGTTTCGCAAATTGTAAATGGGGGCGATCATCGCCATTGCCTCGATATTGCCTTTATTGCCGAAGGGTACACTGCTAATCAAATGGATAAGTTTAGAGCCGATGTTAAATCCATGGCCGATTACTTGTTTACTCAGGCACCATTCAACAGGTACGCTAGTAAAATTAACGTTTGGGCCATTGAGTCACCTTCGGAAGGAGAGGGGGCCGATAATCCAGGAACTGGATACTGGAACCGTACACCTGTTGGCTCAAGCCTTTACACTTTTGGGATAGATAGGTACCTAACCACCACAAGGCACAAGCAGGTTATGGATGTGGCCGCAAATGCTCCTGCCGATGTGGTTTACGTGCTTGTGAATACTCCTGTGTATGGTGGCGGTGGGATATATAACCATTACAATGTATCAACATCCGATCATCCATTGTCAAAGCTGGTGTTTATTCATGAGTTGGGGCATGGGTTGGCTGGTTTAGGCGATGAGTACTTTGACTCAAGCGTGGCCTACGAGGGTTACTATAACCTATCGGTTGAACCGTGGGAGCCAAACCTAACCACAATGGTTAACTTTGCAGCAAAATGGAAGGATATGATTCCGGCCAATATCCCTGTGCCAACTCCTCCATCTGCCGAGTATCAGAGTGTTGTAGGCGTTTTTGAAGGTGGCGGTTATGTTTCGAAGGGCGTTTACAGACCTGCTTACGACTGCCGCATGCGAACAAATAATGCGCAGGGCTTTTGTCCTGTTTGTCAAAGGGCTATAGAGCGTGTAATTGAAACCTATGTTAAGTAACCTCTGAATTCCGTAAATTGTGGTACTCTTTTTGCTTTTTTGCAATGCCACTTGAAAATGTATGTGTGTTTGTTTTCAAACGGAGCTAGCATTGTCAACTAATAGTTTTGAATGATAATTATAGAATAACCATGAAAAGAATAGTTTTTTTCCTAGTTGCGTGCGTTTCGGCCGCTGTGTTAATGACCTCTTGCGAAAAAGAGGATGAGTTTTTCGACGAGGCATTTTTAATAGGAGAATGGAAGGGGATTGAAGTGTTTTCTGGAGATGTAAATAATCCTAATCATGTGGTACATTATAAGTATTTTAGTGACTATACTGGGTATACATGGGATGTAACAGATGATATGGTAGAAGAGGATGCTTTGCCATTTAGGTGGACTCTGGTTAAGTCAGAATTATCCCAGTTTCATATTATGGTAAGTGGTCCTGAAATAGCAAAGTACTACACCGTAACGGAGCTCACTGCATCTACCCTAAAGTATAAGGACGATTTTGGTGTTAGCTACTCATTTACAAAGGTTACCAAGTAAAGCTGTTCTTTGCAAATCCACTCTACCATTCCGTTATGAAGAAAATTTTAAAACGAATAGCCCTTGCCCTACTAGTTTTGTTGCTACTGGTGTTTATTGTTGTGGGCATTGCAGTTTGGGTTGTTTTTACACCCGAGCGGCTTACCCCAATTGTGCGTAACCAAACATCAAAATTTGTAACGTGCAAAACAGATATTGGCCGGGTGGAACTTACCTTTTTCAGCACATTCCCTAGATTTGGGCTAAAGGTAAGTAACCTTAACCTGGTTAATCCTGTTGCAGGGGCGCAGTCCGACACGCTTCTTAGAGCAAAAGAAATTGTTGGTATTGTTGATGTTGTTGCGCTTTACAAGCGTAACGAGTTAATTGTTAATGAGGTATCCGTATCCCATGGCTCTATTAATGCCTATATTGATACCTTAGGTGCAAATAACTTTAGCATAACAGTGCCCGATACTGCTGCAGTGGAGGAGCCAGCCGATACTTCTGGCATGCCGTTCTCATTTATCGATATCGAAAGGGTGAGCCTGCAGGATGTTGATGTTTCATTTGTTGATAAATCGCAGGCAATGCAGGCTGGTGTTAAGGGGCTTACAACTACTATTTCGGGCTCTCTTGCTGCTGACGATTTGAAAGCGCACCTTAAAGTAGATAAGGCAAACGTTTTCTTTGCGCTTGGGAAAGATGTTTTTGCTAAGGATTTGAATGTTTCCATGGATGTTCCTGCCGAGGTTAACCTTTCCACCCAGCTGGTTAAGCTAACCAGTGCTGAGCTGGCTGCCAACGGAATGGCTGTAACCCTAAGTGGAACAGTGCAAAACGATACCATTGGCAAACGCATTGTAACCGATATTAGATACGACCTTGCCAACTGGTCCATAGCCGATGTTATGGCGCTTATTCCAGCATCGTTCCAAGGGTACGTTAAAGGAATTGATGTTACAGGTATTGTGGCCTCAAGTGGAACGGTTAAGGGGGCGTATTCCCAAACCGAAATGCCATTTATGGATATCCGCTTGCAGATGCAGGATGGAACCCTTAAGTACTACGAGGCGTTTCCGCTACCACTTAGCAACATCAACGGCGATATTAGCCTAAGCACCGACCTAAAGGACGATGCCGCATCTATTCTTCGCATTGCAAGTTTTAGCGCAAGCACTCCACGCTCATCGTTCCAAACCAGCGGAACGGTTAACCACCTGTTTTCCGATATCAGCATCGATTTAACATCAACGGCAAACGTTACCGTTTCCGAGTTTAAATCGTATATCCCTAAGGATATGAACGTATCGGCAACGGGTAACGTGTCGGGTACCGTAAAAAGTAAGCTAACGCTTTCCCAAATTGAGAAGATGCAGCTGGATAAGATGCGCCTTTCAGGAAGCCTAACCCTTAATAACTTTAGCGCAACATACGATAGCTTGGCCGTTAAGACCTCTCAATCAAAGGTGAACTTTGTGCTGCCAAACCCCAATGCTTCGCTAAAGGGTGCTGGATTTGCTGCGGTTACTATTAATACCAAGGGTTTGGAGGCTAGTAAAATAGACGACTTTACCGCTCGCCTACTCAATACGCTTGTTTCCGTTGAGGTATCAAACGTAACTGATGAGTCCCAGAAGAGTGGTGGTGTGGTTTGGGCCAAGCTAAATGCTGGCGAAATTGAGGCTACACAGAAGTCCAACGCACGGGTATTCCTTAAAAATGCATCGCTATCGCTAAACGCTACTGGCTTTGCCGATAGTACGCGTATTCCAAGCGTGAGCTGCACCTTTAAGTTGGATACCCTTTATGCCCGCATGGATACCCTTGACGTGGCAATAGGCGCTCCTTCTGGTAAACTTGCCGTTGCAGCGCAAAAGGATAAGCCCAAGCAGCCAGAAATCAGCATCGATTATAGTGGCGGCCAGTTCTTCTCCAACGTTGGTTCAACAACTGCGGCCATGAATAAACTTGCGTTTAAGGCCGATGTGGTAAATGACCCAACACAGGAGGATATCTTCCTTCAGTGGATGGCAAAGGGTTTTGTTGATCTTGATAAAGGGCGCATAACAGTATCGTCAATTCTTTATCCTATCGAGATTCCATCAATAAAAATGGATTTCGATCCAGAGAACTTTAACATAAAGGAGAGTAAGCTTAGGATTGACAGGTCTGATTTTAGCCTGAAGGGAAGCCTAAACAATGTGCTATCGTACTTTAGGCACGACTCGCTGCTGCGCGGAAACTTCCTGTTTGAGAGTACTAAAACCGACTTGGTTCAGCTAATGGTTCTCACCAGTGGTATTGGCGAAACGGATGAAGAGCCTGCCGACACCGTTCTTGCTGGCCCTTACATGGTTCCCAAGGGAGTTGATTTCTTGCTGCAGGCAAATATCACCGAGGCTACCATGGGCGAGGAGACTGCCAAGGACATAAAGGGCGAGCTGCGCGTTAAGGATGGCCTTTTGGTGCTCGATGGCTTTAGGTTTACTACACCTGCTGCCCGCATGCAGCTTACGGCAATGTATGAGACTCCACGTAAGAACCATCTGTTTCTGGGGCTCGATTACCACATGCTCGACATTGAGATTGAGCGGTTGCTCCAGATGATACCGCAGGTTGATTCCATTATGCCTATGCTTCGCTCGTTCAAGGGTAAAGGGGAGTTTCACATAGCTGTTGAGACCTACACCGACTCGTTATACAACCCAAAGAAATCTACTCTCAGGGGAGCATCGTCCATTAAGGGCAACGACTTGGTGCTTATGGATGGCGAAACGTTTACCGAAATAGCCAAAACGCTTAGGTTCGATAAGAAAACCGAGAATAGGGTTGATAGCCTATCGGCTGAGTTCACAATCTTTAAACAGGAGATTGATATTTACCCATTCCTAATAGTAATGGATAAGTACAAGGCTGTGGTTGAGGGTAGGCATAACCTGGATATGAGCTTTAACTACCATGTATCGTTAATAGATAGCCCTCTGCCGATAAAGCTAGGCGTAGATATCTCGGGTACAATGGATAATCTTAAATTTAGACCAGCCAAGTGCAAGTACGCAGATATGTCTCGCCCAGCATCAAGGGGGATGGTACAGAACAAGCAGCTTGAGCTGCGGCGCTTAATCCGCGAGGCTTTGCTTAAGAACGTTAAGAAAGATTAACCAAGCGCATTATCATAGCAGGAGTGGCGAGCAGCGAAAACGGCTCGCCACTTTTCTTTCAAGTTATGCCAATGCTCTAAAATCTACCTTCTTCTTGCTATCTTTGCCCCTCAATTTTAAAATGGTATAATGATTTCAGTTGACGGGCTTACAGTTGAGTTTGGGGGGACAACTCTTTTTAAGGATATCTCTTTTGCTATTAACGAGAAGGATCGCATAGCGCTAATGGGTAAGAATGGGGCAGGGAAATCAACCCTCCTCAAAATTATTGCAGGGGTTCGCACTGCCACTGGAGGAAGGGTAACTGCCCCTAAGGATGCTGTAATTGCTTATCTTCCTCAGCATTTGCTAACAGAGGATAATAGAACCGTTTTTGAGGAAACATCGCAGGCCTTTGCCCATATTTTTGAGATGGAGCGCCAAATAGAGGCCATGAATAATGAGCTGGCTTCGCGTACCGATTTTGAGTCGGAGAGCTACTATAAGCTCATTGAGGATGTGTCGGCGCTTAGCGAGAAGTACTACTCCATTGAGGAGACCAACTTTGCGGCCGAGGTGGAGAAAATCCTACTGGGCTTGGGCTTTACCCGCGACGACTTTTCGCGCCCTACTTCCGAGTACAGCGGCGGATGGCGCATGCGCATAGAGCTGGCTAAAATACTACTTCAAAAGCCCGACCTTATTCTGCTCGATGAGCCCACCAACCACATGGATATTGAATCTATTCAGTGGCTTGAGGAGTTCCTAATAAACAGCGCAAAGGCGGTAATTGTAATCTCCCACGACCGTGCTTTTATTGATAATATTACCACCCGCACCATTGAGGTTACCATGGGGCGCATTTACGACTATAAGGTAAACTACACCAAGTATCTTGAGCTAAGGCGCGAGCGCAGGGAGCAACAGCAAAAGGCCTACGATGAGCAGCAAAAGATGATTGCCGATACGCAGGAGTTTATTGAGCGTTTCAAGGGAACTTACTCCAAAACCCTTCAGGTGCAGTCGCGTGTGAAGATGCTGGAGAAGCTAGATATACTTGAGGTTGACGAGGAGGATACATCGGCGCTAAGGCTTAAGTTTCCACCATCGCCACGCATGGGCACCTTTGCCGTTAACGTGGCGGGCGTATCAAAGAGCTACGATGAGCACTTGGTTTACCGCAACGTAAGCCTAACCATAAACAGGGGCGAGCGCGTTGCCTTTGTGGGCAAGAATGGCGAGGGAAAATCAACCCTTGTTAAAAGCATTATGGGCGAGATTGATTTTGAGGGCAGCCTCTCACTTGGCCATAACGTGCAGATAAGCTACTTTGCGCAGAATCAGGCCTCGTTGCTAGATGAGGAGCTAACCGTTTTCCAAACCATCGATGATGTGGCCAAGGGCGATATCCGCTCAAAAATCAAGGATATTCTGGGTGCCTTTATGTTTGGCGGCGATAACTCTACCAAAAAGGTGAAAGTGCTATCGGGTGGCGAGCGTACCCGCTTGGCTATGATAAAGCTGCTACTTGAGCCGGTAAACCTGCTTATTCTGGATGAGCCTACCAACCACCTTGATATGAAAACCAAGGATATCCTTAAAAGTGCGCTTATTGACTTTGATGGAACGCTTATTCTGGTATCGCACGACCGTGATTTTCTTGATGGTTTGATTGATAAGGTTTACGAGTTTGGGAACAAGCAGGTTAAGGAGCACTTGGGGGGTATAAAGTACTTCCTTGAGAAGAAAAAAATGGAGAATCTTAGGGAACTTGAGCGTAATAAATAGCGCTTGCCCGTTAAACAGATTGCACTTTAATCTGTTTCCTATGAAAAAATAACAAGATGTCAATAACCAACGATATAGACCTGCGGTGCATGCAGCAAATTAGCCAGATTGTTGGCGAAACGCTTAAGCAGATGCGGGAATATGCTAAGCCGGGAATGTCAACCAAAGAGCTCGATGAGTTTGGCGGTGCTTTGCTAACACAGTATGGAGCCAAATCGGCACCAAAGCTAACCTATGGCTTCCCGGGGTGGACCTGCATTAGCGTAAACCACGAGATGGCGCACGGCATACCCTCAGAGCACACAGTGCTTAAGGAGGGCGATTTGGTGAACATCGATGTATCCGCAGAGCTTAACGGCTACTGGTCCGACAATGGTGGCTCATTCATTCTGGGTGCCGATACACAGAACCTGTTGCCGTTGGTTAACGCATCAAAGGAAATTCTACGTACAGCCCTACAAAACATTAGGGGAGGCGTTCGCATAGCCGATATTGGTAGGCTAATTGAGACGGAGGCAAAGCGTAGGGGATATAAGGTTATTCGGAACCTAACGGGGCATGGTGTTGGCCATAGCCTGCACGAGGAGCCCGAGGAGATTCCCAATTGGTACGATAAGTCCAACACAGGACGGTTCCGCAAAAACTCAGTGGTGGCCATTGAGACGTTCATCTCAACCCAATCCATTTTTGCCGATACGCTACCCGATGGCTGGACACTGGTAGGCGATAAGGGTGGCTTTGTTGCTCAGCATGAGCACTCCATTCTGGTTACCGATGGTGTACCTGTAATTCTAACCGATTGTAACGGAATATGGGATTAGCTGTAACGTATTAAATGATAAATTATTACGTTCACAAAATGGATAGTAGTATTTAGTGAAATTTATAAAACACAAAAGGCTCCACAATACTGAGGAGCCTTTTGTGTTTGGTTGCCTATGCTGGCTGAAGCATCATTTCCCTAAACCTTGTAGCGGTTTGTTCCAGTTGCTTTTCCATGGAGCGCAAAGCGATTAAGGTATCCTCCTTGTTGATGTTTAGCTCCTTAAACTTTTGGCTAAAGAGCTGCTTGTAGTATTCAATCCCATCGGTAAGGTTGCCAATAAACTTATCAATGTAATCCATTTGCTTGGTGTCGGTTTCATCTGCATTTTCAACCTTTTCAGCAATATGATTTAGGTAGAGCCCAAGTTCCTTTATAAATAGGTTTGGCCTATCTTTTCGTTTAATGATATTGGTTCTACCATAAATATGATCAACCATCTGTTTTAGGGAAACCTTCTCGTTAAAGTAGGCCATATTTGGCCCAGGGCAAATGGAAACGCCTGCGCCTTCGGCTTTAGTATCCAGATCGTACGCTTTTAGTGCAGCAGTGCCAAGTCCAACGCAAATGCACGATTTGTCGGTAACCTTGGTTATCTCCTTGTTTAGCAAGTCCCCTTGGGGTAGCTGCTGCTTTAGCTGCTCTATTTTATTTCGTTGGAACTGCCTCGATGCTGTGCAAATGGGCTTCTCAGTAAATTCGCTATTAAGCATGCAGTACTGCTTAATGCATGGGCTTCCAGGTTTGTTTAGGTCTATAAGGCGCTGCTTCTCATCGTCCTTTGTGTTGCCACGCAGGTTGTTAAAGGGAACTCCAAGGGGCGATATATTGCTAAGGAACAGGTCTTTTTCCTGTGCTTTCGCAAGTCTATCTATGGTTTCATCGTCAATGCTAACCGCCTCGGGAACAAGAAGGAACGGCGAGCCCCAGCCAATGGAGTCCATTCCGTAATGGCTTAACAGAAACTGGTGTTCCTCTGCGGTACCAACGCCTCCCTGTGCCGTAATTTTTAGCTGAGGAGGCGATGTAGGGCACTCCCTTTCTTTACTTTTTAGCGCTTTGGTTAGGGCTTCGAACATGCTATTGGTTAGCACTTCGCGGTTAGCCCTAAATTCCTCGAGTATGGGTCCCAGTAGGTTACCTTGTGTTGCAAAAGCATGACCACCGCAGTTTAGCCCCGACTCAACTCTAAACTCCGATACCCAGATGCCCTTATTGGCAAGGAACTTCCCTTGAACCATTGCCGAGCGAAAATCGCTTACCTTAATGGTTACTCTTTTTTTGATGATGCCTTTGGCGTTGGGGTAAAAATCGTCCCACTTCTCTATGTAGCTGTACAGCTTTGGGCTCATGCCTGCCGATAGTACTACCGCCGACTCAAGCGTACTTTTAGCAAAGCCTCTTATGGCTGCATGTGCATCATTGTACTCAATGGGAAGCTTCTCGTTATTGCTGTTGTAGTTCTCCTTGTCGATTTTGGTCATGATATTAACATCAATATCGCCAGGGTGAATATTGCTCTGCAACCATTGCTTAAGCTCCTTTAGCGTAGCGTGCTGCTTAAGTTCGTTAAACCTCTGCTTTATTGCCGATGCATCGGGAAGCATATCAAAGTACTTATCTAGCTCCTCTTTTTTAGTAGCAATTGCGCTCTTCATCTCGTCAACCTTTTCTTTAACCATGCTATCCATTAGGTTTAAAAAGGCTGTAATACGCTCGGCTCTAAAGTCCTCAACTTTGTTGCTAATGCTTTGAAAAGAGATTCCCATTTGCTT
>JABNAD010000084.1_pt1 | contig 84771 bp, 70 predicted proteins | sample 7240381 | NCBI WGS metagenome assembly JABNAD01 (sample SAMN11332834, study PRJNA596920) | anaerobic digester metagenome | biome: digested sludge; isolation source: digested sewage sludge-derived enrichment culture grown on H2/CO2 | place: Germany: Goettingen | reverse complement strand
TGCAATGATTTTTATAGCCTTCATCTTTTTTGTTGTTGATAATCTTACAATCTTAATTAATAGATTAATAACGACAAAATTACTTTAATTGTTTCAATTAATTGTAAATGAGGGATAAAACGTGGAAAATATACACAACTTTTGTGTGTGCAAAAATCGTCTGTCTATTCGCCCCTTACTTGTAAAATATCCCGTATATCGGTGGTGTATCTTCCGGAGAGATGTTCCTGGTGCATTTTAAACATACGGGCATCTTGTGAAGCCAGCCTTATGCCTCCCGACGATGAAAAGTGATTGATCGCATCTATGGCATTCATCAGTCCTTTGTGGCGGGGATTGGCATTCATTTCAGGGAAAAGAGCGGGCTGATGGTGCTTTTCATCGGTGAAATTATAAAGTGTAACCCCCGCTCTTTTGTAGTGGAGATCTTTTTCATAGATTTTTTTTAGTCCGGATACGACAAAGTCCACTATCTCCAGCGTGGACGATGTGGAAAAGGGTAATCGCACTTCAACGCTCCTTGAAAGCGCTTCCTCCGTATCCTTAAAATAATTGGTCTGTAAAAATACCTGTATCCGGCTGCACAGCGATTGTTGTTTGCGTATTTTTGCGGCAGCCATTGCTGTGAACGTAACCACACGCTCTTTTATCTCGTCCCACGTTCCGTATTCTTTTTCGAACGTGCGGGTGACGGAAAAACTCTTGCTTTTCTCTTCTTCCACAAACTCAATACAGCGAATCCCGTTTAATTCCCTTTGCAGGTTAATTCCTGTAACGGTCATGTTTCTGCTCACCCACGACTCGGACATCTCCGCAAAGTCGACGGCCTTGAACACTCCTTCCGTCTGAAGCTTCACGGCATTGCGCCTGCCGATGCCCCACACATCTTCTACCGACAGCCACCTTAAGGCTTTCACCCGCTTTTCTTCCGTATCCATTACGTAGCATCCTCCCGTTTGTGAAGGATACTTTTTGGCAATACGGTTAGCTACTTTTGCCAACGCCTTGGTGGGGGCAATACCCACACTAATGGGGATTCCTATCCATCTCCCCACGTGCTCCTTCATTCGTAGGCCGTACTCTTTCGGGGTTGCCGTTTCCGCCAGGTCGAGAAAGCATTCATCCACGGAATATATTTCCTGCAGAGGGGAGTAGCCCGATAGAATACTCATTACCCGGCGGCTCATATCACCGTATAGGGCAAAGTTGGCTGAATAGACAGCCACGTTATTTCTCCTGAACAACTCCTGTACTTTAAAGGCCGGAATTCCCATTTCGATGCCTATCTTTTTAGCTTCGTTGCTGCGTGCGATAACACACCCATCGTTGTTGGAAAGCACAACTACCGGCTTGTCGTTAAGGGAAGGATTGAATACCCGTTCGCACGAAGCGTAAAAATTATTGCAATCGATAAGGGCAATCATGGATGTTTGCGGATTGAGTAGGTGACAATACCCCACACAATGAGTGTATTTTCCGATGTGACGACAATAGGCTTATAACTTGTATTGGAGGGCATAAGCATACAAACACCGTTTTCCAGGTGTATACGTTTCACGGTAAATTCACCCTCCAGATAACACAGGGCAATCCTGCCGTGCGACCATTCCTCTCCCTTGTCCACAACCAGCAGGTCTCCATCGTTAAAATCTCCCAGCATGGAATTCCCCCGGACACGGGCATAAAATGTGGCTTCCGGATGCCGGATAAGCAATTTGTTTATATCGATCCGTTCGCTTGCAAAATCGTCCACATTCGAGAATGGGCCCGCCGCTACGCTGCCCCCCAATGAAATTTCCACTTCCGAAAACTCCGGTTTGTAAATTTCTATTTGTGTCGATGCATACACTTTTCTCATACTGCAAATGTAAGTGAAAATAGAAAATCGACAATAAAAAATCCCACATATTCCGGAAATACGTGGGATATCATTGTTGTGTTACTTCTGCGGAAAGAAAGGGATTCGAACCCTTGGTACCCGTAAGAGTACAACGGTTTTCGAGACCGCCCCGATCGACCACTCCGGCATCTTTCCTTTTAAAGCCTATTCGCTATTGGCTTTATGTCAAGTCTTACCTTACTTTTGTAAGAACGTAAAAAGGAGCCAATTCTCCTTCAATCATTTTTTTATCGGCATTCAACTGAGCCAGACTTCCTTCTTGCAGTTTAAAATATTTTTGATCTCCGTCTTCGTCCTGAATAACTAAAATTTCTCCACTTTCGATAAAATAGGAGCCTTTATCTTCAAACTTAGCTTCCTTTTCACCCAGGTAATCGCTGACGAGAGTGAATGTGTTGTCGTCGTGGATTGTCAGTTGGGTTTTAATGCCCTCACAATCAGCACAAGGAAGTATGCCTTCGTAAACGCCAAGATAGTCTAAAGCCATTTCAGATGTATGCATATCGGGAGTCTCGGCATTTTTTTGTTTTGCGTTATTGCAGCTGATGAAGACAATTGCAACAAAAGCAAATAATAAAATACTTAACTTTTTCATCATTAAAATATGGTTTTAAAAAACGATACAAAGGTACAATATTTTTGGATATTTGCATGTTGTGGCCCCTGAAAGTTATTTCTTTAAAGCATATAACGCTGCTTTTGTGGATGCCAGAAGCGGCTCAATAGATATGCCGGAGCCAACAGCGTTCTTCATCCACAGCTGTGGGATGATTCTACCCTGGGTGTACATCCGGTCCATTTCGTCGGCAAGATTTTTTCCGCGCACCTGTTGGCCGATTTGAAAATCAATGAGGTGTCCCATCGGATAGTTCGGTAGATAAAGCGGGTAGTCGATCATGTGCGAGTAAATCCCGAGAAGCGTCTCTCCCTTCCCTCCCAAAATATCGGCATAATAGGTGTCCCACACATCTCTTGCAGCCGTTATAACCGCTTCTTTCAATTGATCGGGAGTGGCATCCGGATGGTTGTAAAGCCATTCCCAAACGCGGATATCCACCAGGGAAACTCCCATGATCTCGTAACTCGACCAGAAGTTGTCCAAAGCCAGGTAGTGCTCGTCTTCAGGATTTGGATTTTTGAGGCCCAGCAGTTCCAAGTCTCTTTTCTGGAAAAGGAAAGCCACTGCTTCGGTAAATGCTGTGTTGGGTACACCGTTGAGAACATAGTAGTCTACATCATTCATCGTAATGGTTTGCTCCACCGTATGACCGAACTCGTGTACGGCAATATTATAGCCTTTATAATCCATTCCGCCAGCACCGATTCTTGTACGCAGATGAGCTATGTCGTTACGCATCGTTGCCCCCCAAGCATGCCCGGCGCCACGTGACGGGTCAACCACAATGAGTGATGAAATTTCCCGGGCCCTGTCTGGCTTCCATCCCAGTTTAACCAGGATGTTGGGGAGATCGGCCTCCAATGCTTTTGGGTTCGGGTATTTTTTAGAGGTGATGGCTGTAAGCTGTTCCTCGGGTATTCCCCCGCGGGCTTTAAATCCGTTGTACCAAATATCGAACGGCTCCAATTTCCGTCCTAAGCGCGACTCGATAAATGCGGCTACTTCTTTTACTTCGGATGAAGAGAGCAACCCTTTAAAAAGGGTTTCCACGTCTTTTTGCGGAATCTCCATGGTCGCATCAAAGGCTCGCGAGAGTTGAGTGGGATAATGCGGAAAATAGGTGTCGAGCTGGCGCATAGCGTGGAAATTGGCGAGGAAAATCTTGTACCGGGTATCGGGTTCGGGAGAAGCTGATGCCTCGGCATTGTTTTCAAACAATTGATTCGTACCCGGGTTCCACGTGAATTTGTCGCTGTTAATGGTTTGCTGAGGAATAGTCTGGTCGATGATACGTTTCATCACCGTGTATATCATGCGTTGTTTTTCTAGCCCCCTGACTGTATCGGCATAGTTCGATTTCAGTTCATCGCGTAACCCCCAATGTGAAATCAGTTTCATATCGTCCGGGAAAAGCTGTTCACCGTTATCGTTGCGAAGCTTTCCCATAAAAAGATTGTAGTCGGAAATGTATGCGTCGGCCTCGGTAATTGTTTTCGATATGTTTTGCTGAACAGTTGCCGGCACACGCGCGGTGAAACGGTCGCCCATGCGGGCGTAGGCCCATTCTTTTCTTGACCATTTCTCCCCCAGCCCTGTCTTCTCCTGTAACGAATAGAATGGGAAGTTAAGTGCTGTAATAAAGGCAATTTTATTGGCATATAGGTCATCGTTCAGGTGTGCTGTTACATCGTAGCTTCCAAACATCATGTCTACGGGGGTAATTTCTTCACCTTCCAGTTGTAGCGGCTCTTTCAACAGGACATCGATTTTGTGGAAGTATCCGTCGAATACTTCAAAGTTTCGCTCCAGTGTATGAAAAAGTTGATCGAGTCGAGCTTCATCAGCAACAAAACTCCGCTTGCAGAACTCGGCAAATTCTCCTGCCGTTCCGTCCGGTTCCCGCCAAAGGTCAGCAACCTGCCGGACACCGCGTTCAATACGGAAATAGGCCGGTTCTCCCAACGAATCCTTCAACATTGAAATTACTTCGTTGCGCTGCGCTTCTGCAATAAAACGGCTTTCTGACATATCATTCTCTTTTTTTGATGGGTGGGTATTACAAGAAACAAGTAATGCCAACAGTAGTGAAACGGATAGTAGTGGCTTCATCTTTTTCATGTTTAAACTTTAACATTATGTTGCAAAGGTAATTAAAAAGCGTTTCATCCGCTTCTGGATGCAATTTTTTTTGTAGTTTTACGCCCAAACCCTAAAACTAAATTAATTATGCAGGAGATTAACAACTACGTGGAAACCCACAAGCAACGATTTTTAGACGAGCTCTTCGAACTGATCCGAATTCCATCCATCTCATCACTTCCCGAGCACAAACCGGACATGTACCGCGCCGCCGAAAAATGGAAAGAAATCCTGCTTGCTGCCGGTGCCGATAAGGCGGAGGTATATGAAACCGATGGAAATCCGGTGACATATGGCGAGAAGATAATCGACCCCAAGGCACCCACCGTAATGGTTTACGCTCATATGGACGTTATGCCGGTTGATCCGGTCGGCTTATGGAAAACCGACCCCTTTGAACCGGTGGTGAAAGAGGGGAAGATCTGGGCGCGTGGCGCCAATGACGATAAAGGCCAGGGATTTATGCACGCCAAAGCGTTTGAATACCTCGTGAAGTCGGAAAAATTGAAGTGTAACGTGAAATTCCTGATTGAAGGAGAGGAAGAGGTTGGGTCGCCCAGTTTGCCCAAGTTTTGCAAAAAACACAAAAAAATGCTGCAGGCCGATGTTATTCTGGTCTCAGATACCTCAATGATAGCCCCGGATGTTCCTTCCATTACCACCGGGTTGCGCGGATTGGCATACTGGCAGGTGGAAGTTACCGGCCCGGACAAAGATCTTCATTCGGGCCTCTTTGGCGGTGCAGTAGCCAATCCCATCAATGTGCTGGCCAAAATGATTGCACAGGTTACGGACGATAACGGACGTATTTTGATTCCCGGATTTTACGACGATGTTGTAGAGGTTTCCCGAAAGGAACGGAACATGATGGCGAAAGCTCCGTTTTCGCTTGAGGAATACAAAAAATCGCTTGACGTGAAGGAAGTTTTCGGCGAGAAAGGGTACACCACCAATGAACGCACCGGCATCCGGCCTACTTTCGACGTATGCGGTATCTGGGGCGGCTACACGGGTGAAGGCGCCAAAACAGTGCTTCCCTCCAGGGCATATGCTAAAATCAGTACCCGGCTGGTGCCCAACCAGGACCACAACAAAATAGCCAAATTGTTTGTGAAGTTTTTTGAAAGCATTGCTCCGAAATCGGTAAAGGTAAAAGTGGAATACCTGCACGGAGGGCCGTCGTATGTCTGCCCTATTGATTTGCCGGCATACAAAGCCGCCGCAAAGGCTTACACGGAGGTATACGGAAAAACTCCGATTCCTGTCCGTTCGGGAGGAAGTATTCCGATTATCGCCACTTTTGAAGAGGTCCTCGGTATTAAGTCGGTGCTAATGGGTTTTGGGTTAGGATCTGATGCCATTCACTCACCCAATGAAAATTACCCTTTGGAACAGTTTTACAACGGAATCCGTACTATTCCGCTGTTTTACCGGTATTTTGCAGAAGAGATGGGGAGGTAACAAACACATAAGCCAGATATTGTGTTTGTTCGGAAACCGGTGTTAAAGCTAAAAATCCCGAAATAATTTTCCCGTTTTCAACGATGAGGGGAAAATCTGTTGACATTTTCTGTTGGAAGGTTAACGCTCCGCCCGTTTTTTTGAAAAAATCGACCGTAAATTTTCCGGTAGACCCGGGTTTTACAAAACGGTCGTAGAGAATGTAGGCGACAATCCCCATATTCATTCGAAGGTTAATCTCAACGCAAGGTTGGATTTGATACCCTCTGTTGGTTTTGCAAACCATCATGTCCACTCCCAGACAACCGGAATGGGATGGGTACTGGCGGCAGAGTTTTTCGGCAAGAGATTTCCGGAGTTGCGGCAGCAACTCCGGACCGGTGTATTCACCCAACCTTTCTTCAATATCGGTTTGTGGCATCAGGAAGTTGCCCATGTAGGCACCTGAAGATGTGGATTGGAACAGGGAGTACCCGATAAATTCAGCTTTGTTATCGGAAAGGCAGAATTCCAAGGCAAAATCTCGAATCTTGTTCAGAACAGGTTCCGCAATAAGGCCTCCCTGTTCGTGAATTACCCGCCGGCACCAATCGGTTTGTTTGTCGGTTATTTTCCCTTTGATCCAGCTTAATCCCTTGCCGCTGCCGGAATTGGGCATTTTCAATACGTGATCCCCGTTTCGCGAATGTAAAAAGTGCAATACATCATCAACAGCGGAGAAAAAATAGGATTCTCCACAAAACGCGTTATTCTCCGCCCTGAGTTCGTTCAGAATATGTATGGCGTTCTTCCTGCCCGAGTCGCTTCGAAGCTGTTTTAACTCCTCCATCGAAGGCAGGCTCTCTTCCATTGCACCGGCGTCCAGCAACTTTTTTCTCAATGCGGGGTTCCATCCCCACGGGATAATTTTCTCTTTCGGAAAAAGGGAAATGCCCGAAAAAGGGATGAGGGAAACCTCGAGGGCGAAAAACTCTTTCAATCGGGAAAGGAACTGTTCGTTTTGAGCAGTGGCGGCAATCACCTTAGCACCTTCCGGAGCATACCACATCGGCAAAATGGCCAGATCGTCCGCAATTTTCACTGCAGATGCCGGAGGCGTGTAGTTAATACCGAAGTTCGCCAGGGCCAGATCGTTCTCGGGATTGAAGAGATGCATACGCTTGGGTTACACGTACTCTTTCGGTTCAATCTCTCCGCTTAGGATCAGTGCACCGTTTTCAGCCAGGGCTTTCATTTCATCCTCACCCGGATAAACGTATACCGGTGCGATTTTATGGATACGTTCGATGATCAGGTTGCAGAACCATTTGCTGTTAGCCATTCCTCCGGTGATCAGGATGGCATCCACATCGCCTTTCAGTACGGTTGAGAATGCGCCGATTTCTTTTGCCGTCTGATAAGCCATGGCTTCCATCACATCGTAGCATTTTTTATCTCCGGCCTGAGCGGCTTTTTCCACTTCGTAGGCATTGTTGAGGCCCGTATAGGCATACAGTCCTCCTTTGCCGACCACCATCGATTTCATTTCTTCGTAAGTGTACTTGCCGCTGAAAGCCATCTTCAGAAGTTCGCCTACGGGGAGTGTTCCGGACCGTTCCGGTGAGATGGGCCCGTCACCGTCAAGCGCCTGGTTAACGTCAACGACCCGTCCTTTGTGATGTACGCCTACCGATATTCCTCCCCCTAAGTGCACTACAATAAGGTCCATGTCTTCATATTTTCTCATGAGAGACTTGGCGTGAGCGCGGGCAATGGCTTTTTGGTTGAGCGCATGGAAAAGAGAGACTCTTTCGAAAAGGGGATGTCCGGAATACCGGGCAATGGGTTCAAGTTCGTCCACTACCACCGGATCAGCAATAAAGGCTTCTGCTGAAGGGAGTTGTTTGGCAATGTCATCGGCAATAAGTGCTCCTAGGTTGCTGGCGTGTTCTCCTCTTTTTGCCTCGATAAGGTCTCTCTTCATTGTTTCGTTTACCCTGTAAACTCCCGACGCAATAGGTTTCACTATGCCTCCACGTCCGACGACGATCCGGATAAGGTCCAACCTGATCTCGGCGTTTTTTAATTCATTGTAAATAATATTTTTACGAAATTCATACTGATCGCTTATTCTTTTAAATTGGCTTAATTCTTCAGCCGAATGACGGATTGTTTTTAAAAAAACCACATCTCCGTTTTTATAGACGGCAATTTTTGTTGATGTTGAACCCGGGTTAATCACCAGGATCCGCGGATGATTGTCCATAAGGGTAGTGTTTAGTGTATAGCTGCTGCCAAAGCGATGGAAAGCATCTTACTGGTTTCTGAATCAGAACGCGAAGTGAGTACAATAGGAACCGCTGCGCCCGTAATGACGGCTGCACAGACGGCCCCTCCCAAGAAGTTCAATGCCTTGTAGAAAATATTTCCGGCTTCGATGTCGGGCACGAGAATAATGTCGCTATCTCCGGCAACCTCACTGACGATGCCTTTGTGTGCGGCAGCCTCCTTGTCGACAGCGATATCGATGGCGAAGGGCCCGTCCACGATGCATCCCTGCAATTGTTTTTTGATGTTCATCTCTTTTAGCAGAGCAGCATGAACGGTGGCTTCCATTTTAGGGTTAACAATTTCCACGGCTGCGACAACAGCTACTTTCGGTTCAGTTATCCCGAGTTTGTGACACGCCTCTACGGCATTGTTGAGAATGTGTACTTTGGTGTCGAAATCGGGAGCGATGTTCATGGCTGCATCCGTTACACATAAGAGTTTGTGGTAGTAGGGAGACTCGAAAAAAGCCATATGGCTGAGGATAGCTGCTTTTCGCAGGCCGTTTTCTTTATCAAGAACAGCTTTTAACAGGTCGCCTGTGCTGACAAGTCCCTTCATGAGGATATCGGCACCGCCTTTCTTTATCACGGAGACGGCTATTTTCGCCGATTCATGGGCTCCGTTATCGTTGTGGATAATTTCTACCTGGCTCAGATCAAAATCGACGAGCTCTGCGAGTTTTTCAATTTCACTTTTGTGCCCAATCAGTATGGGGCTAACAAGTCCGTCCTGCATAGCGGCTTTGAGAGACTTCAGTACCGATTCGTCCTCTGCCGCTGCGACAGCAATTCTTCGTTGGGGTTTCTGCTTGGCTTTTTCTGTAAGCTCAGCTAATTTGTGAATCATAAAAAGTATTATTAAGGAGATTTACACGCAAAATAACAAAAAAAAAAGAAGATAATCTCCTGAAACAAGTTTTTTATTGGAATTATGTCAGAAATCTGTTTCTTTTGGCAGGAAACTTTTCTCCTAAGCTAATCATATATATAAAACTATTCATGAATATTATTTTTCATAAAAAGGTAAAGCTATAAAAGTAATTCGAAGTAGTTTTCAAGATGTAATATAAGTAATAATTACAATAAGGTTATTTTTATATATGTATTTTTTACTTTATATAAATTGCTGATAATAATGTTTTAAAACATATAAAAATTTTACATGTATTGTGATTAATCTGTATAATTTTGTATTCTTATTAAGAATATGTCATGAAAAATAGCACTCATGTTTACAACCCTCACGTTTCGGTGGACTGCGTTGTTTTTGGGTTTGACGGTGAAAAACTGAAAGTATTGCTTATCGAACGGACGATAGAAGAACAAAACTTCAGCGATAAAAAATTACCGGGAAGCATTATTTTCGAAGATGAAGACCTGGATGAGGCAGCTATACGTATCCTTAACGAACTGACGGGATTAAAAAACATTTACTTGAGCCAGTTTCATAGCTTTGGCAATCCCCAAAGGACAAAGAATATGAGGGACAAAAATTGGCTGGAGAAACTGACAAACATGAAAATCGGCAGAATCGTTACAGTAGGGTATGTGGCACTGATTAAAATAAGTAGAAAAATTATTTTTGAGTCGGAGAATACTGCAGCAAACTGGTACGACGTAAGTTCATTAAAATCTTTACGGCTAGCTTTCGATCACAATGAAATTGCGGATACTGCGTTAAAGCATATACGCCACAAAGTGAAGTCGGAGCCCTCCATGTTATTCGAACTGCTGCCTCAGAAGTTCACCATGACACAACTTAGAAACCTGTATGATATCATAATGGGCACAACGTCTGATGTCCGTAACTTCAAGAAAAAAATAATGCAGATTGAAGGCCTGGAACAATTGGACGAAGTGCAGAAAGATGTACCTTACAGAGCTCCCAGGCTTTACAGGTTCGATAAAAAAGTACACAAAAAAAATACACGAAAACTATATAGTTAGCCGTTCATGTTAAACTCAAAATACAGTTTGCGATGAAAAAGACTTCTGTTTCCTACCTGTTTCTTTTGTGGATCGCAGGATTTCTCTTTTTTTCCTGCAAAGAGGTGCAGCCTTATTTAAACACAAAACTCTCTTTCGAAGAAAGAGCGGACGACCTGCTCTCACGGTTGACAATCGAAGAGAAGGCTGAGCTGATGCGATACGATTCACCGGCCATTGATCGGCTGGGCATACCTGCATATAATTGGTGGAACGAATGCTTGCACGGTGTCGGGCGCTCCGGTTTGGCTACGGTTTTTCCACAAGCTATCGGAATGGCGGCTATGTGGGACAGTCAGCAAATGTCAGAAATTGCAACAGCCATTTCTGACGAAGCGCGCGCCAAGCATCACGATTATGTCTCAAAAGGGAAAAGAGGTATTTACCAGGGATTGACTTTCTGGACACCCAACATCAATATTTTCCGTGATCCGCGGTGGGGCAGGGGGATGGAAACCTATGGAGAGGATCCGTTCCTGACGGCAGAACTTGCCATCCCTTTCATAAAAGGATTACAGGGCGATGATTCAAAGTACCTGAAGTTAGTGGCAACCGTCAAACATTTTGCTGTTCACAGCGGTCCGGAATCCACCCGGCATTCGTTCGACGTATATCCTTCAGATTATGATCTGGCAGAAACTTATCTGCCTCATTTTAGGCGTGCTGTCCAGGAGGCGGGTGCCTATTCCGTCATGTGTGCCTATAACCGGTTACGGGGTGAGCCGTGCTGTGGCGATAAATACCTGGAAGATCTGTTGCGGAACAAATGGGGGTTCAACGGATATATTGTTTCCGATTGTGGGGCCATCAGTGATTTTTACAGGGAAAATGCCCACCACATAGTCAACACACCCGAAGAAGCATCGGCTAAAGCGGTAAAAGCCGGAACCGACCTTAATTGTGGCGATACATATGCCAAAGGTTTGATTGAAGCCGTGAAGCAAAATCTAATCACGGAAGCGGAGCTGGATGTTTCGGTAAAACGGCTTTTGCTTGCCAGATTCAAGCTCGGAATGTTTGACCCGGATAGCGAAGTGAAATATGCGCAAATCCCTATTGAGGTCGTGGACAGTGAGAATCATCGGGTGCTGGCATTACAAGCTGCACGAAAATCGATGGTTTTATTGAAGAACGACAACAACCTCTTGCCTTTTAGCAAGGAAGTTAAAAAAGTAGCCGTTATTGGTCCAAATGCGGACGATAACGAGGTTCTGTTGGGCAACTACAACGGATACCCTTCGAAAGGAATCACGCCGTTAAAAGGGATTATCGAAAAATTACCCCATGCTGAAGTTGCTTTTGCTCAGGGATGCACACTGGCGGAAAAGCTTCCCTACTTTACTGTTATTCCGGCTGATTATTTTTATACCGATAAAACGCTTCAAACGAAAGGACTTAATGTTGAATATTTCGATAACAACAAGCTGGAAGGTATCGCAAAGCACACGCGCGTTGATGACAATATCGATTTCGTGTGGTGGAATAAAGCACCCTTCGATGATTTAAACCCTGAAGAATTCTCGATTTGCTGGAGAGGAGTTCTTGTGCCACCTGTTACAGGTGAATATGCCATTGGAGGCGAAGCTCTCACCGGATACAAACTGTCGGTGGACGGTAAGGTGGTAACACAAGGCAGGGACCAGCATCACGCGAGAAAAAGGTATGAGTATGTGCAGTTTGAAGCCGGAAAACCGTATGAAATAGAGGTGGAATACGTTCAGGATAAAACAGAATATGCTCATGTGAAGATACTTTGGGATGTGCCTAATCCTAATTTGAAACAAGAAGCCATTGATTTGGCCAGGAACTCCGATCTGGTGATTCTGTGTATGGGACTGAGCCCCTTATTGGAAGGCGAAGAGATGAAAGTCAATGTAGAAGGTTTTGCGGGTGGAGACCGTCTCGACATCAAACTACCCGCTGTTCAAACCGAGCTCATGAAAGAAATTCAGAAACTCGGGAAACCCACTGTTCTGGTCCTTCTCAATGGAAGCGCCTTAGCCTTTAACTGGGAAGCTGAAAATATTTCTGCCATTCTGGAGGCATGGTATCCCGGGCAGTCGGGCGGAACAGCCATTGCCGACGTTATTTTTGGCGATTACAATCCGGCAGGCCGCCTTCCGGTTACCTTTTATAAAGATGTGAACCAGATTCCTGCTTTTGATAATTATGACATGCAGGGTAAAACTTACCGGTATTTTGAAGGAAAACCTCTGTACGAGTTTGGTTATGGGTTAAGTTATACCACCTTTCAGTATAAACTGCGCACTGTTCCCGAAAGCGTGAAGAACGGAGAGGATATTTCGGTTTCTGTCGATGTGACCAATACCGGCAATATGGATGGAGATGAAGTTGTTCAACTTTACGTGTCTCTACCCGACAGTAAATTGCAAAAACCGATTCGTGCTTTGCAGGGATTTAAACGAGTACATTTGAAAAAAGGTGAAACACAAACCGTGAAGTTTACGTTGAAACCGCATCAGATTGCTGCAAGGAACAAAGAGAACATACCGGTTGTTGAGACCGGAAAAGTGCAGGTGTCGATCGGAGGTAAGCAACCCGATGCCGGTTCGCTGGCTACCGGAAACGTAGTAGAGGTTTTTATTGAGACAGAGGAGGATAATTATTTTATTAACGAATAAAAAGAGAACATCATGTATTTGTTGGGATACGATATAGGCAGTTCATCGGTAAAAGCTTGCCTGGTGAATGCAGAAACGGGGCAGGTGGTAGCATCCGATTTTTTCCCGAAGACCGAGATGCCGATCTATGCTGCACAACCGGGTTGGGCGGAACAAGACCCCGACATGTGGTGGGAAAACCTGAAGCTGGCAAACCAATCGGTAATTAAAAAGTCGGGTATAGATGTTGCCGAAATCAAAGGCATCGGGATCTCGTGGCAGATGCACGGATTGGTCGCCATCGATAAGAACGGAAAAGTGCTTCGCCCGTCCATCATTTGGTGCGACAGTCGCGCTGTACCCTACGGTGAAAAAGCATTCGAGGCGATAGGGGCAAAGAATGCCCTGGCTGCACTGTTGAACTCGCCGGGTAACTTCACCGCATCAAAACTGGCTTGGGTAAAAGAAAATGAACCCTGCCTTTATGGACAAATCGATAAGATCATGCTCCCCGGTGATTATATTGCCATGAAGCTGACGGGTGGTGTTTGCACTACGATTGAAGGATTATCGGAAGGTGTTTTCTGGGATTTTCAGAGAAATACTGTCTCGACAGAGGTAATGAGTTATTTTGGCTTTAGTAACGATATCATCCCTCCGATCGTCCCGACGTTTGGTTTTCAGGGAACGGTTTGTGCGAAAGCCGCCATAGAACTTGGCTTGAAAGAAGGTACACCGCTGGGATACCGGGCAGGCGACCAACCCAACAATGCTGTTTCGCTCAACGTTTTCAACCCAGGAGAAATAGCCTCTACCGCAGGAACGTCGGGAGTGGTTTACGGGGTGCTGGGCGAAGTGAATTACGACCCGCTTTCGCGTGTTAACACCTTTGCACACGTGAACCACACATCCGGGAAGCCGAGGCTGGGTGTCTTATTGTGTATCAACGGAACCGGTATTCTGAATTCGTGGATAAAAAGGAACATGATACAGCCGGGATTGGATTACAACAATATGAACGAACTCGCCCAAAAATCTCCTGTCGGCTCAAAGGGAGTCTCGGTGATCCCCTTCGGCAACGGAGCAGAGCGGGTGCTGGAAAACAAGAATCCGGGATGTTCTTTTCACGGCATCAACTTCAATATCCATACCCTTTCTGATATTGTTCGTGCTTCGCAGGAGGGCATTGTCTTTTCCTTCAGGTACGGAATGGAAATCATGGAAGAGATGGGGATGGAAATCAATGTTATCAGGGCCGGAAATGCCAATATGTTCTTAAGCCCTGTATTCCGGGAAACACTGGCTGGTGTTACCGGGGCAACCATTGAACTGTTCGATACCGACGGAGCGGCGGGCGCGGCAAAAGCTGCCGGCATGGGTGTAGGAATTTATTCTTCCAACGAAGAGGCATTTGCTTCGCTGAAGAAGATCATGACCATCGGGTCCGGTGAAAGGGACAAAGAGAGGTATGAGGAGGCTTACCAACGTTGGAAAACATACATAACTCAATAGCAAACAACACACAATAAATAATTATGGAAACAAAAAAAGAATTTTTTCCCGGAATCGGCAAGATTCGGTTTGAAGGAAAAGAAAGCAGAAACCCGCTTGCATTTCGTTACTACGATGCTGAAAAAGTGGTTTACGGACGAAAGATGAAAGATTGGTTCAAATTCTCCATGGCTTACTGGCATACCCTTTGTGCGGAATCGAGCGACCCTTTTGGAGAAGAAACCAAAGATTTTGAATGGAACAATGGCAATGGTGCTTTGGAAAGAGCTCGGAAGAAGCTAGATGCCGGCTTTGAGTTTATGCAGAAGATTGGAATCGAATATTTCTGTTTTCACGATATCGATCTGATCGACGAAGGAAAAACCATAAGGGAGTATGAAGCTAACCTCAGGTCCATCGTTGCATACGCTAAAAAAAGAATGGAAGAGACAGGCATCAAACTGCTCTGGGGCACAGCCAATGTTTTTAGTCACAAGCGTTACATGAACGGGGCAGCCACCAACCCCAACTTCGACAGTGTTGCCTACGCTGCCACACAGATCAAAAACGCACTTGATGCCACCATCGAGCTTGGAGGGGAAAATTATGTTTTCTGGGGCGGGCGCGAAGGGTATATGAGCCTCCTGAACACCGATATGAAGCGAGAAAAGGAACACCTGGCCATGATGCTGGCCAAGGCACGCGATTATGCTCGCTCAAAAGGATTCAAAGGTACATTTCTCATTGAACCCAAGCCGATGGAGCCGACCAAACACCAGTACGATACGGATGCAGAAACCGTGATTGGATTTCTTCGCGCACACAACCTCGACAAGGATTTCAAACTGAACATTGAGGTGAACCATGCCACATTGGCCGGACACACCTTTGAACACGACCTGCAATGTGCTGTCGACGCTGGTTTGTTGGGATCCATTGATGCCAACCGGGGTGATTACCAGAATGGCTGGGATACAGACCAGTTCCCCATCGATCTCTATGAGCTGACACAGGCCATGCTGGTTATCCTGAAAGGCGGCGGACTGCAGGGCGGTGGTACAAACTTCGACGCCAAAACCCGGAGAAATTCCACGGACTTGGAAGATATCTTTATTGCACATATTGCCGGCATGGATGCTTTTGCACGTGCTCTGGAAGCTGCCGCCGGGATTCTGGAGGAATCGCCTTACATGCAGATGCTGACGGAGAGATATGCCTCTTTCGATAGCGGTAAAGGAAAAGAGTTTGAAGAAGGCAGCCTTTCGTTGGAAGATATGCGTGAATACGCCCTCTCGCTGGGTAAAGAGCCGGGTCAGATCAGTGGCAAGCAGGAACTTTATGAGGCGATTGTTAACATGTATATTTGACGGAACCAAGACGATAGAGCCAGAAATCAGAATCTTTGTTTCAACTCTCAATACAACGGTCTGTGAACTTATCGGATACGACGTTGAACAATTTAACAAAAAAGCCTATCGGGTCTGGCAATATTTTGTCTGTCCTGGTTCTTATGTCTTATAATCTAAGGAAAAATGAAATATAACAAAACATACATATTCGGCATCACCCTGGTAGCGACCCTGGGTGGCTTACTCTTCGGCTACGACACGGCTGTGATTTCCGGTGCGGAGAAATCGATAGAGGCTTATCTGATCAGGCCGTTGGGCTTAAATTCGTTAATCCATGGAGCCACCGTATCGAGTGCCTTGATCGGCTGTATTATCGGGGGAGTTATTTCGGGAGTGTTTTCAAACCGGTTTGGCAGAAGAAAAACGCTGCTTATAGCTGCTGTTTTATTTTTTGTGTCGGCATTGGGATCTGGATTTCCCGAATTTATTTTTTTCTCCAAAGGGCACCCTTCCATCGGGTTGCTGTTGACATTCAATTTTTACCGTATAATCGGAGGTGTCGGAGTGGGACTGGCATCTGCCGTTTCGCCCATGTATATCAGTGAGATAGCTCCTGCAGATATTCGGGGAAGGCTGGTTTCCTTTAACCAGTTCGCCATTATTTTTGGAATGCTGGTGGTGTATTTTGTTAATTGGGGCATCGCCTTTGGACAGAGTATCGACTGGATCAACGATGTGGGATGGCGGTATATGTTCGCATCGGAAGCCATTCCTGCAGCCTTGTTTGGGATGCTGCTGTTTCTGGTTCCCGAAACGCCGAGATACCTGGTATTGTCGAATCGCGATGAAAAAGCACGGTCTGTTTTAAGCCGGATTAACGCCGATAAATTAAGGGCTGAAGCCATTTTCTCCGAAATTAAGCAGTCCATCGGACGCACAACAGAACGTTCCCGTATTTTTTCTTACGGGAAAATTGTCATTCTTATCGGTATTTTGTTGTCGGTGTTTCAGCAGTTTGTGGGAATCAATGTTGCGTTGTATTATGCTCCGCGTATTTTCGAGAGTATGGGGGCCGCGAAAGATGCCTCCATGCTACAAACCATCATCATGGGGTTTGTCAATGTCGTGTTTACGGTTGTGGCCATCCTGACAGTGGATAAGTGGGGAAGAAAACCGTTGTTGATTACCGGCTCCATTGGCATGGCTATCGGTATGTTTGCCATATCCTGGTTGTCATATAATGAGATTATCGGAATAAGCACGCTGGTATTTATCATTATCTACACGGCGTCGTTTATGATGTCGTGGGGACCGATCTGTTGGGTGCTCATCTCTGAAATTTTTCCAAACAAAATCCGGGGTCAGGCGGTCGCCGTGGCGGTTGGCGCACAATGGGCTGCCAATTACCTGATTTCGTCTACCTATCCGGCAATGATGGAATATAGCGGAGCTTTGACCTACGGTTTTTACGGGCTGATGGCTGTACTTTCGGCTCTTTTCGTTTGGAAAATGGTCCCCGAAACCAAAGGAAAATCACTGGAAGAGATGGAAAGCCTGTGGAAAGAGTGAGCTTGAATTACTTATTGAGATTGCCAGGTCATATCCAAATCTAAAGGATATACGGGTCTGGTTACACGTTTAAAGGGTAATGTTCGCATATCCAGATTGCAGAACCCCGATGTTAATGCTATTAGATGTACAGGAGCGATATCCCTTAATTCAGGATAAAGATATCCCAACTTGACAACTACAATATTGAAGTCTAATGGGTTAATATCTAACTCTTCGAAATCTCTCAGCGTTACGAATGAGCGTCGGGAATTCATGATAACAACTTTAATACCGTTGACATCAAGTATGGCGGATTCATGATTGGTACCTATTAATGAATCCGATGGTAAATAAATGACTTTCCCTTTTATGGCAAAAGGTTTACCAAAGACATTATCCACTTTTCCTCCGACAACTAAATCTATTTCGTTGTTAATGCCTGTATTTTTACATTGCTTCAAGGCTTCCTCATCAACTATTCCGGCAAATAAAGTGTTCTTGACATTGTGCCTGATTAAAGCTTCTAGTACTTGTGGATTATCCCCTGGAGCTCCGGCGGTAGTATTGTCTCCTGAGTCGGAGATGAAAACTGTATTGTCATACTCTGAAGCTTTTACAATCATCTCTTCAATAGAACCTGAAGGGACATCGAGTATTAGACTTTCGCGTTTTTCCCATATTTGTTGAGCCAATAGAGCTGCTTCACGATTCGCTTTGTCGGCAAATTTTTTATCGGATGCAACTACAAAGACCCGCATGGCTGAGCGATTGAGATCGGCCCAGCAGTATCCTGCAAAAATTGAAACATCCATTAATCCTTCTTTCCCACTAACTTCGGGTATCTGTGAATAGATCGACTTCAACGGCTCAACCTCTGTAATACTCATTTCTCCAGGAACTAAAATAGGTATCTCAACACTGGCTATGTAAGGCTTGAGCCGTTTATTCATAGCCTCAGAAAGCATCCGTATGGCACGTACCTTTGTCTCGGTACCGTCTCTGTGAGGGGCGGTCCTATAAGCTGTCAGGAGATTAATATGCTTTAGGAAGTTCTTTGATAAATTTCCGTGTAAATCAAAACTGCCGGAAATCAATACATCATTTCCAACTATTTCCCTTATTTCTCTGATCAACTCTGCTTGTGCATCTTCATAGCCTTCAACGTGAAGGGCTCCGTGCATATCCATATAAATTCCGTCTAATGAACCGGCTTTACGTATTCGTTCCAATATTTCTGACTTGAACGAATCAAATATTCTTTTTTCAACAACTCCGCCTGGCCAGGCATAGGCATGTAGAGTTGGGATAAACTCCATACCTAAATCCTTTCCCGCTTCAGCCCATGGTTCATCTTTTAAAACATCCTTATCCCGCAACACCTTAAAGTCTGACTCTTTGGTGGGTAAAGTGGAGAATGTGTTCGACTCGTGACGAATACCGAGTGTTAAAACTTTTTTAGTTGTGGGTCTTGAACGGTTAACACAGCTAACCAAAAAGAACATTCCACATATAAAAATTAAAATACGTGTTACTCCTTGTTTCATGCTTCAGTTTTTCTCTTTGATAAAATGCCTATTAATTCAACTAAATGATTCATGAGCGATCTTCTTGTTTAAAAGATATTGTAATAACTGTTGTTATAAGGAACAGTTTTATATATTCCTATCTTTTATCAATCAAGGTTTTAAACTTAATACTTTTTTGTGATTAAGAAAAAACGGGGGGACTAAAGAGGGTATATTGGAAAGAGGCAGAACTTCTTCGGGCAAATTTATACCCAGTACATCAATCATAAAGGAACGTCGTTTCATACACCTCTCATACACTTCGGGATATTCTTCTTTTACCTTGTTTCGGAGATGACTGTCTGCAATTACAACCCCGTCCTCCATTCTTGAGGTTGAATATTTCTTTGACCGGGGTATAATATCAACCTGCATGTACATGCCTGAATGAATCTCTTCTTCAGAGTTAGGATAAATGGGAGAACTTAACCATTCTTCATAATGAATCAAATGACCCGGGTTCAGAAAAACTCCAAAGTCTTCAAAAGGTAAATGTTCATCAATCAATTGGCGCAGAACACCCCCTTTTGTCCCAATTTTCAAATTTTCCAACCATTTAGTGCAGGCATAGAAATAGGGCCCTGCAAAATTCGAAACATAGTCTTGTGCATCTTCCGGAAGATCATGCTCGCTTTCAGCAACCCATCCAGCCCTGCAAATATTACTTCCCCAATAGGAAATTCCTGTAGAAAAGGGCAATCCTTTTTCAATCAATGCTCCAACTGGACTGGATAACCCAATACTTTGATTTCCACTACTTTTCATGCCAATATGACATCCTAACGGGTAGCCTGTGTACCGGTATTCCTTTGCCAAATCAAAATCGGTTATATCTGACTTAAAATTGGTTATTAAGGATTTCATTCCTTCTGATGCCATTACATTAACAAATTCAAAATGTGCAATTTCGAAAGATGAAAGGAAAGACTTTAATCCGTAGGAGGGGGCCATTAACATATCAGTTACATTGATTACGTTTTCGTAACTGCTCAAAGAACGGAGCATATCTACTATAAACGAAGGTATTTCAATAACGTGCTGATGATGTTCAAACTCCAGTCTTGAGTAATATTTCCAACCGATGCACCCGATTCTCGATTCTTTGTCTATTCCTTCTTCTGAAAGGATTTCAGCGAGTGAGCGACTTTCATCTCTGGGTTGATCCAGTAGAGAGAATGGCTGGTACCTTTCGTACCTTAAAGAACCGTTGTTGTATAATGGAGATACGCTTAAATGACTCACGCACTCATTACCAACTAGAATCAATGGATCATTTTCTTTGGTTATTAACAACAATGCTTCTTCAAAACGAGGATCAAAATGAGTCAGGTACATTATATTGCCAAAATGTTCTCTATCACCATACACAACCAGGTGTGTAAGCGCTCTTTCCTCCATCACTTGCCGGCATTTTTCAATTCTTTCTGTTAACTCCGTTGCTGATGGATAAATAATCGGGTTAGCTTCACCAAAACTGGGCCAATCGATTTCTTTTAAATATACCTTATTTTTTATCATGGCAGCGTTTTTTATAAGTTGTTGATTTTAAGAGTATTGGTGGAGCTGTAACGATTTGCTCTTACACTGTTTTCCCCAAAGGAAAAGCACCTACCGGAGAATCCGATAGGTGCATGATTTCCAGAGAGCGGCAAACGAGATTCGAACTCGCGACCCTCAGCTTGGGAAGCTAATGCTCTACCGACTGAGCTATTGCCGCAAATAGTTATGCAAATGTAACATTTTTTTCGATCGATTTATTCATTGGGCAAGAGTTTTTTTCACTTTTGTTCCGAACGAACAAAAAAATATTGTACCTTTGCATACGTAAAAATCGGGATGTAGCACAGTTGGCTAGCGCGCCACGTTCGGGACGTGGAGGTCGGGTGTTCGAGTCACCTCATCCCGACAAAGATAAAAAGACGAAAGTTTCAGGCTTTCGTCTTTTTTAGAAGTTATATTCTCTTTCCGTTGTCTTTCCCTTATAGCTTCAAATAGCTTTTTAGAGATTCCACATAATCTTCAAAAGCTTTCACGCCAACCGGCGTTATTTTACAAACGGTACGCGTGCGTTTTCCCGCAAATCCCCTCTCCACTTCAATGTATCCAGCCTCGTTCAGCTTGTCGATCTGCACACTCAGGTTGCCGGAGGTCGCTTTTGTTTGTTCTTTCAGGTAAACAAAATCGGCTTCATCTACCGACAACAGTATTGACATAACTGCCAGTCGAAGTTCGGAATGAAGGAGCGGATCTAGTTCCTTAAACATGGTTTTTTCGGTTTTTATAATTCAAAATATGTCCGGGAATGACTTGGACTAACAAGAAAAGAGCAGCAAAGACAAGGATTGAATCTAGCGATTCGCGAAGGATCAAGCACAGAATCGACAAAAGCATCCCTCCAAAACCGGAAATAACCAATGGCTTAAACTTGATAACAAGTCCCGTCATAGCCGTCCCGGCACTAATAAGCAAGACTACCAAAAACAGTACCGGGAAATTGTGTATTACGGCTGCAGCCATCGAAGGGATCAACGCCGAAACCCCCATGACAATCCATACATAGCTGATTACTTTGTCGATATACGTTTTGGGAAGAGTTGTTTTCCTCTTCAGGGCGAGCAGCATTACGGGAAATCCGATAACTGGAATGGCAAACCAGAGGAAATTCCAGTTCTGATTTCCGGTTTTACCGAGTAAATACCACACTGTTAATGAAACGGCTATGGTGACATAGCCCCAAATCAGGAACGGAATACCGCTCCCTTTTTCCATTTTCTTTTGCGTGTTGCGGATCATCTGAGCGATAAGTTCCAGACTTTCTTTTTCATTTAATTGTTTGTCTTCCATTTTGTTTAATATTTTAATGAATAGTTATTTCAAGTTTATAATCAAAATACGACGCAAATATAAATCGATTTATAATATAAACCTTGTTTATGCACGAAAAAAGCCGTCTGTTTAACTTTATTTAATGTTTTTGGTTATTCGCGTGAAGATTCTTTTAAGATAGGAATTTCTCTTTTTACGCTCTGGCTCAGCGAAATCATGGTTTCGGTGGCTACAACACCGGGAATCTCCTGAATTTTGTTGTTTAGCAAGTCCATTAGGTGCTCGTTGTCTTTAGCATAAAGCTTTATAAGAAGAGTGTATGGCCCAGTAGTAAAATGACACTCGGTTACTTCGGGAATCTTTTCAAACTCGGGAATCACGTTCTTGTACATCGATCCTTTTTCGAGTTTCACACCGATATAAGCGCTTGCAGCATATCCGAGTATTTTGGGATTGACATGATAACCTGATCCTGTTATGACATTGTTTTCCACCATACGCTGAACACGTTGATGAATGGCAGCGCGTGAAACTCCGCATTGATCCGCAACATCTCTGAATGGGATGCGGGCATTTTGTGAAATAATTTCAAGTATTTGCCTGTCTAGTTTGTCGATTTTTTCCATGGGAACTCGTTTTAAAATATTAGGGCAAAGATAGAGAAAAAGTTACAATAAAATAGCATTTTGAGAAGTTTATTTCAATAAAATAGTGCTTTTAGTACGAAATAGGGGTTAATAACCGCTTAATTGTTTACAAAAAGTTACTCAAACAAGGTTGTTCCGACATAAATAATCTGCAAATTTCAGATCGAGTGGGGTGGTAATCTTTATATTTCTTTCATCGCCTTTCACCAATTTTATCTGAATTCCACTGTCTTCAGCCACTGAAGCGTCATCGGTAAATTCTTCGCGGTAAGGTGTTTCGTAGGCATTTTTTAGCAAATCGGCCGGAAAGACCTGCGGAGTTTGCACCACACGGATTTTTTTACGGTCAAGAGCTTTACTCTCGTATGCAGTAAGAATACGGACACTATTCTTTTCCTCGATAACCGGAATGACTCCGCAACGAAAATCAAAAGCTTCCTGGTAACATCTCCCGATCACTTCTTTAGGGATGAACGGTCGGGCGGCATCGTGAATCCCTACAATCTCGTCTTTCTGGATTTCTTCCAGTCCGTTTTTCACGGAGTGGAAGCGTGTTTCTCCCCCGCTGACAATGCTGTGTGGTATCCGGAAACTGTGCTTTTCACAAAGTTCTTCCCAGAAGAAGCGAAACTCCTCTGGCAGAACAATAACAATTCGCATCCGGTAATCGAAATTGTAAAAGGCTTCTGCCGTACGCATCAATATGGGTTTCCCGCCAATGGGCTGGAACTGCTTCGGGATTTCTCCGCCTGCCCTCAATCCTTTGCCGCCGGCAACGATAACTACGCTGAAGTGTTGTTCCGGGATCATAAACTCTTAATTGATTTCATCCAATATTTTCTGTAACTCCTCATCGGTTTTTGTGAGTCTTTCTTTACAGAATGCGATGAGTTCCGATGCGCGTTTCACTTTTTCGGTCAACGCGTCCACATCCAATTCCCCCGATTCAATCGCCGAAACAATCTCTTCGAGTTCCTGTTTGGCCTGTGAGTAGGTAAGGGCTGATTCTTTCATTTATCTGACTGTTTTTCTGAATCTTTTTTTATGATAAACCGAGCAATAGCCGAGTAATTCGTTATCATCAGATAACCGACTATCAAACTTAAAATTTTTATTCCCCAAGAGATATAATCGGTCAGGAGCGCGCTTTCCACATGGTCCGTTATTTCGTTCCGGTTCTTTACTACTAGCTTTAAAAGAAAAAGGAGGTGAGTTAAAAAGGTTGGCAAGTGGCTGATGATTAGAAATAACCCCGTGGCTATAATAGCTATTTTTAATAAGTTGACGAATTCTATGCGCTTTGCAGACAGCGCATCATCGTCGAATCCTTTGTCTAACTTGAAAATTCTAATAACTGGATCAGGCTTCAAAATAAGCAGTAAAAAAATGTATGCGAACAGCGAAACCACAACTATGGCCAGAATTAGGCTAAGAAGGGGCAGACTGTGAAAAAAGACCACTATGCTGGGAAGGTAGTTAAAAACCACCATGGCCAAGAAATAGAGTCCGAGAATTCTTAGCACGATTCTGAAGAAATCTTTTTTTGTCATGACAGTATTACTTTTTAGTGATTATTGATTCTGCTTTTCCATCTGTAAAAAGGGTCTCGATAATATCATCCTCCGAAAGCTCCGTTGCCGATTTAATGATTTTTCCATTTTTCAATGTCAATGTATACCCCCGTTTCAGGATATTTTCGGGTGACGCCATGTGGATGTATTGACTTTTTTCGGCCACAGAGTGATTTTCTGCTTGTAGCAAACGTTTGGCCTGGTGATTGAGAATAATCGATAACTGCTGCACTACAGAAAGTTCTTCCCGGACAAAAAAACGGGAGGAATGGATCATTCGACGCGATAATTCGCCCAGCTTATCCTGCAAACTTTGCAAGATAAGGCCGCTCTTTTCTACCAGACGCTGCTGTAAATCCATCAACTCGACGGCCGTTTTGAAGGCGTGAGAAATCAGGAGTTCGGCTACTGCTGTCGGAGTTTTTGCCCGTGTGTGAGCAACGATATCAATCACGGTGATGTCTCGTTCGTGGCCGATTCCGCTGATTACAGGAAGCGGGAACTGCGCACAGTTGGTTGCCAGATAGTAAGAATCAAAACAACTTAAATCGGACGAAGAACCGCCGCCGCGAATAATGGTAACGGCATCGAAGTGTTCTTTGTGGGCGTAAATTTTTTCCAGGGCAGCGATTACCGACGGTTCACTCCGCTCCCCTTGCATGATTGCCGGAAACAACCGGGTATAAAACACAAACCCGTACGGGTTTTTTGCCAATTGATCGCAGAAATCTTCGTACCCGGCGGCTGTTGGCGATGAAATTACCGCAATCCGGTTCGTCAGTTCGGGAAACGTAAGCTCTTTGTTAAGCGTTAAGACGCCTTCTTCCTCCAACTTCCTGAGAACGAGTTGCCGGTTTCGGGCAATTTCGCCGATAGTGAACGAAGGATCTATATCCACCACCGAGAGAGAGAAGCCGTACAGTTCGTGAAAATCCACCGAGACCCGTACCAAAATACTTAATCCCGATACAAATGGCTGTCCTGTCTCCGTCTCGAAATAGGACGAAAGCATTTCATACACATTGTTCCAAATAACTCCACGCGCACGCGCAACAATGTTTTGCCCCCTGGCATCTTTTTCAATAAACTCTAAATAACAATGCCCGTTCCGGTTGAGGCGCACATCACTGGTTTCGGCACGTACCCAATAGGTGTCGGGCAGGTGGTCGCGGATGGCGTCACTCACCTGACCGTTGAGTTCCGATAACGAAAGTGAATTTTCGGGCATACCGTTATTTTTGGTTTGTTTTATCAGTCCCGGATCACAATTTGAACCGGACCGTTTTCTGTGTAAAAGGTGATTTGAAGACGAAATGTATGAATTGATTAGCTTTTTTGACCTCCTGTTGAACAGGAACAATGAGCTTTTCGTTTTCAAACTCGTGTTTTGCTATCAGGTTACCCGATTCATCCAACACATTTACCGTGTAGGCATCGAATGAAAAATCGGGCTCGGTAATGGTTATCTCGAAACTGTTTTTCGCAGTACGCGATATGGAAAAACAGTCTTCGGCAACCAGTTTTTCGTGGGTTTCCAGTTTGCTTAAAACGACCCTTACCGCTTTCCTGAAATCGGGGATACCGTACCCGTAAACAGAATCGGGACGGTTATACCGGTCGGACGATCGTTTCACAATATCCAGCACTTCCGCCCGGTTCATGCTAGGATTTACTGACCACAACGAAGCCACAAGTCCGGCTACAAAAGGCGATGAAAGCGATGTTCCGTTCGTGAAATCTAATAAGCCGTTGTTACTTATAGTTACCGTATTTTTTCCTGCGGAAACAATATCAGGTTTCAAGCGGTTGTCGGCCGTAAAACCTTTTGAACTGAACAAAGCAATTAGGCTGTCTGTTCCAACTGCTCCCACGGTCAGGGCATGTTGCGCATCGCCTGGAGCCGATATTTTCTGCCACGGTTTATTGCCTTCATTCCCCGCACTTGTGACCAGGATCATTCCCTTTTCGTAAGCTCTATTGGCAGCGAGGGTCATAAAAGATGTCTTTCCGTCTAAACTTTCGGGTTTATAATTCAGGGTAGTATCGTCGAAGGCGGTGTATCCCAGCGATGAATTTATCAGGTCGATCCCGATGCTGTCGGCATATTCAACGGCCCGTACCCAGTAATCCTCTTCCACGGGAAACTCACTCACAACGTCTTCGGAACGAAGCAAATAATACCTCGCAGAAGGAGCCGATCCCACCATTACCCCGGGCAGGTTTGCCGCCATGGTTGAAAAGACTTTGGTGCCGTGGTCGCTAGATGCAAAAATATCGCCTTCGGGAACAAAACTCCTGAACCCTGCCAAGTTAACATCCCCGAATTGCGGGATAACATCGGCGTTGGTAAATCCGGCATCGATAACGGCTACGTTTATGCCTTTTCCGGTGAATCCACTCAACACCATCTGTTGGGCATTGTGGAGCGCAAATTGTTTTTCTGTAAGTCCGAATCCATTTTCCTCTCCGCTTTCTTCCGGGCAATCGGGCCACCCGAGTCGGGGGCGAACAGGGTTGCGGTAATTCCGTTCGATACCCCGCCAAACATATCTGGCAGAATCCACAAACGGGAGTTGTAGAATAGCGTTGATCTGAGAGCTGTCTCTTAATTGAATCACGATGGTTTTAAACCATTTGCTGTACGAAACCGGCTTCCCGCCTGCATTTTTCAATTGATTGAAATAGTCGGGAGAAATAGGGAGGTCCGATTGATCTATTTTTACCTGTTGTTGCTTTTTACGCTCAATAGCTTTCGGGGTGAGGAACTTTTCAGGCTCGGAAACCGGGAATACCGGATTTCCCTTATCTTTCAGGTAAACCCTGAATCGATACTGCAACTGCGTGTTTTGAGCGGACAAGGCAATGCTGAAAAACAAGAAAAGTGAGATGCCGTAGAATTTCATTTTATCTCGATACATGATGGAGGGACAAATATACGCAAAAAATCCGTCAAGCAATTACCTTGCTTAACGGATTTGATCTTGTCGGAAGGGACGGTTATTTATTGAACCCTTCTGTCATTTTCTGAATATCGTCGAGTGTGAAATTTCCCAAAAACTGCATTACCACGTTTTCGCCATCGTTTCCTGCAACAATCATAATCAGCTCACGGATATCCTCGGGCTTACCTTTCATAAAGAAATTGACGTTATCGTTATCGTCCGACTTCACGCGCATCAACAGTTCGTAATCACGTCCTTTCACGCGGTTGTTAGCCATGGAAAGCATTTGCGGGGCAATTTTCTGATCCTCGGATGTAAGGATGAGGATTGATGACAATTTGTTTAAAAAGCTTCCCACGTTTACTCCTCCGTAATTCATTTTAGAATTTTTGGGAATCATGGACAACATCGTCTTTGATATGTAAACCGATGTTACACCGTCCATTTCGGAGAACTGTTCAAACGGGTTTTTTTGTGCAAAAGTAAATGTGAAACCTGCCAGTAACAGTATGGATAAGATTGTTTTTTTCATTTTTCTATGCCTTGTTTAAGTGATTGATTGATTATCTCTTGTGCTTTTTCCAGATGCATGTTGGCTTTTTCAACCGATTCGGTTCCCTTGGAGAAATTATCCGAAAAGAGTTGTAAGGCCTCTACGGTTGCCCGATAAGCATCGTCAGGATTTTTGTAAGTGTCGGTAAAAAGTGTAGACTCAGCCTGCTGACTTTTTTGAAACTGTCTTACTCCTAAGATAAGCGCGAACGATGCTGCAACGCCAATGGCCCAATACTTTGCGTGGGACATCTTTATTTTTTTATCCGACGGTTGTTCCTCTTTAAACGAGTCGATGAGAGATTCTATTGCTTGGATTGATTCATTGGTGACCTCCATTGAATGCGTGTTCAATGCATAAAACAGTTTGCTGTCTGGGAAAAACTCGTCCGGCACGTTATCCCGTAGAAGAAAATCAGCCAGTGTTCTCTCCTCTTCCAACGAAGTTTTTCCTTCGTAGAATTTTTCTACTAATTTTCTGATATCATTGCTGTTCATTTCCGTTTCTGTTTAATTTTTCTTTCATTGTACGTCTGGCTCTCGATAATAGTTGCCGGATATTGGTTTCCGTTTGACGAGTGGCTTCGGCTATCTCTCTGATCGACAGATCAGCGAAGTGCCTGAGCCTGATTACTTCCTGTTGTGTTTTGGGTAAAGCGCTCATACATTTCATCAAATTGGATAATTCGTCCCGGGCATCCATTCTTTCCTCTTCCCTGTTTTCACACCTTATGTCTTTGTTGTCAATAACGGATGTCGTTTTGCGGTGATTTTTCCTGAGCCAGTCAATGGACAGGTTTTTTGTCAGGGTTACCACAAAGGCTTCATCGTTACGGACGTTTCCAAGATTATTCCTCTGTTCCCAAAGTTTTATATACACTTCCTGCGTAATATCATCAGCGTCATCTCCGTTTTCGAGAATACGGCACGAAATTCGATAAATCAACGAATGAAAGGATAAAAAACGCTTTTTAAATTCCTCATTGCTCATTGTCGTCCGGGTTGACTAATTTTTGTACATCTTCGGGTTTAATTTTTCCTTTGATGCGTACGAGAGTCGGTTCATTACCCATGGAAACGATGACCAGCTCCCGGATTGCGTCGTTTTGAAATCGTGCGAGTATTCTTGTTTTTTCTTCTTTATCGTTTGCTTTCAGCAGAACCTCATATTTGTCATCATTCAGTTTTTCAGCCAACGTATTGAACCTGAGTTTTACATCCTGCGAACATTCATCCAGAGCGAGAACATGAACGCTCGAAATATTTAAACCGTCAGCGTATTTCGCTACAAGGGGCTTGGTCAGAAACATCAGCAATCCGCCCACTTTAACTTTTTCTGCGTTCTTCTCCTGCGCAAACCTGTTGTACAGGTGTTCGAACGATACTTTCGACTGGCTATAGGCGGAGAATGCCAATAATCCGCACAGCAATATGAGTGATAGACGTTTGTACATAAAATAGAATTTTTGGTGATTGCAAAATAAGATTTGTCTTCCTTTTAAAAAGAAGACGAAAAGGGATTAGATTTGTGACAGAAAAAAGAATTACTTGTTGAATTTCTCCCGGTTTTTTTCTCTTCGTTTTAAAACGAAATGGAGTAAAACTGCCAAAATGAGACATACACCAATAATCATCCAGAACTCGTTGAGGTTACCCGACTGTTTGTAGTTGGGATATCCGATAACAGCCATAACGATAGCATAAGCAGCTAAAGCCAGCGGTAGAAATATGTACCTTTTACTCTTGAGAGGCATGGGGCGGGTTCATTTTTTTGGAAAATTTTTTAATTTTTTCCCGGGAGGCAGGGATCGACGGTTTTCTTGGTCCGGACAGCCGGTACGTTATTATTTTTTCCAGGATGGACAGCCTGGAAGGATCGATCTCTCCACCGAAGTAGTCCCTGGCAATGGCACTGTTAAAAAGCTCGGGTGGATAAGCTTCCTGCAATTCTTTTTCTGCCCTTTCGCCGGAATCCGGACATATGATGAAAAGCCCGAGACGCTTCCGGGTAAGTATGTCGAGGTTTATCCGGCAAAAATTAGAGACCAACTCCAAAACTTTTCCGTGATAAACGGAACTGCCTATAATGACAGTATCATACGTTGACGCATCGGGAAAAGATTCTCTGTTACTCAGGTCGCAGATATCTACTTTACCGTCGATCAAATTGAAAATCTCCCGCGCGCACTTCTCCTCGTCTCCGCGCCGGGAAGCATAAACAATGAGTGTGTTGTTTGCTGCCATCTGATGGTTGTTTTGGGAAGAAGTGCGTGCAGAATAGAAATTTATTTCATTTGTTCCAAAATAGCTAACAGGTAGTCGTAGGATTTTCCGACGGCTGCGATATGAACGGCTTCATCGGGCGAATGTGCACCGGTGATGGTGGGGCCGAATGAAACGATATCAAGTTTGTGTCCGGCATTTGCCTGAATGATTCCGCATTCCAGTCCGGCGTGAATAACATTTACGTTGGGACGTTGACCGTACTTCTCCATGTATATTTTCGTCATCGTGGTCAGTAGTTCTGAGTTGGCATCGGGTTGCCAGCCGGGATAAGCACCGTCGAATTCCACTTTTGCTCCGGCAAGCATAAACACGCTTTCCACCGATGAACAAACCCATTCTTTCCGGCTTTCCGAGGAGCTTCGGACCAGCAGTTTCACCTCAATCTGTCCTTCCGTCGACTGAACCAGGGCCAGGTTGAGCGAGCTTTCTACTACACCCGGAAATTCGGCAAGCATACTGATTACTCCGTTTGGACAACCTTCTACGGCATTGATCAGATCATCCTGAACCTCAATCGGTAACAACGATTCCGGCACGTCGGTTTTTTCGGCTTTAAAAGAGATGGAGCTTTCAATTCCTGAAAATTCTTCCCGGAAAAGCGATTCGTATTCATTCACCAAATCAACCAGGTCCTCCGAAAGTTGTTCGGGGATGGTGACAACGGCAAATGATTCGCGTGGAATGGCGTTTCTCAGTGATCCTCCGTGAATGTTTGCGAGACGGGCTTCGTAGTTTCTCACAACGTCTTTGAGAAACCGGTTCATCAGTTTGTTGGCATTCGCATGTCCCAGATGGATCTGTGTTCCCGAGTGTCCGCCTTTGAGCCCGGTAAGGCTTATCTTAAAAGCCACGTCGCCTTTCTCAATTTCTTCATCGGGCTTAAACTGGAAAGAGACATTCACGTCTGTCCCTCCGGCACAACCAACACAGAGATCGCCGTCTTCTTCGGTATCTAAATTCAACATGACCGTGCCGCTCAGAAAGCCTTTCTGCAGACCAAAGGCACCGTCCATTCCCACTTCTTCATCCACAGTGAAAAGAGCTTCTATAGGCGGGTGATTCAGCAGGTTATCTTCCAGTACGGCCATCATCATGGCGCAGCCGATACCGTTGTCTGCTCCCAACGTTGTGGAGCGGGCTTTCACCCACTCACCGTCGATATACGTTTGAATGGGGTCTCTGGAGAAATCGTGGGTAACATCAGCGTTTTTTTGGGGAACCATATCCAGGTGCGATTGAATGATAATGGTTTTTCCGCTTTCGTACCCTTTTGATGCCGGCTTTTTTATGAGCACATTCCCTGCTTTATCCTGCCTGGTTTCCAGGTTGAGTGATTTGCCAAAATTCATTACAAATTTCGTGACCTCTTCCATTTGTCCGGTAGGTCGTGGAATTTGATTGAGTTCGTGAAAATATTTCCAGACCCCTTGGGGATTTAGGTTTAAAATTTCTGATGTTGCCATAATTATATATTTATTGTTTCTGATTTTCGATAACGGGCAATCCTAAATTTTCTTTTTCTCTTTTTACATACGGAAGAGCTAGAATTCCCATCACTCCCAAAAGGATGATCCAAACCGATTGAACGGTGAAGATTGCCCCTGCAAATGCGCTGGCCTCTTCATAACCTATCCCGAAGATAACCAGGGAGGAGATTACCATGAAATGCCACGTCCCGACGCCTCCCTGAACAGGTACTGCCACGCCGACGTTACTCATGGCGTATACAATCCACCCGATTATCGGACCCAGGTTTTTGGTGAAATCAAAGGCATAAAAGCAAATGTAAAAATACACATAAAAACTCAACCAGGCGAGAACGGTGTAAATAATTATTTTCCCTTTCGATTTCATCTTGGCAATCAGTACCATGTCGTACTGGACGACCTGTAGGAACTTGTTGACTTTTTTTACCAGAGGGTTTTCTTTAAAGTAGAAAAACATGACAAAGATTCCGCCGCTAATCAGTATGAGAAGCAGGTACAGCCAAACGGACGTAAATAATTTCGTGAAGTTTTCTGCAAAGCCGGGGTTTTGATGAAAATAAGATACAAAGAAGTCGACATAAAGCGCCAGGCTGATGATAACGAGAACAACACCCGCCAAGATATCGAGGATTTTATCTACAAAAAAAGTTTCGAAAGTTTTGGAGAAAGGGATCTGATCGTATTTGGTTACTATCCCACATCGCCACAGGTCTCCAGCGCGGGGCAAAAGAAAATTGACGGCATAATTTCCAAAGGTGGCGAACACAATGCTCTCCCGCTTGGGTCGGTATCCCAGGGAATTCAGGAAAAGTTCCCAGCGTAATGCGCGAAAATAGTTGCCCAAAAGCCCGAACACGAGCGATGAAGCGATAATCCCGAAATGAGCGGAGCTTGCAATCTCCCACACTTCTCTTAAATTGGTTTTGCGATAGAGCAGCCAGATTATAGCTACGCCAAGTGCAAGTGATAATGTTGTTTTTAGAATATCCTGTATGCGCTTTGAGTTCATCTTAACTGAATAGGGTCTTTCTAGAGTAGGAGCGAAAGGCATAAAAAGAAAGCTAAAAAGCACTATTTTAACTTATTGTTCTATCCTTTTTTGACCGTTGATTGCCAAAATTTTTAAATTATTCCTTACCTTTGCGACCGTAAAGATAGCTAATAATCGCTAATTGACAATGATATCGGTAAAACCTAAAAAAAACCTCGGGCAACATTTCCTGAAAGATTCAGCAATTGCCAGTCGGATTGCCGACACGCTCGACGCTTTTGCTCCGCTTCCCATTCTCGAGGTAGGGCCGGGTACCGGTATGCTCACGCAATTTCTGCTGTCAAAAGGCAGAAACCTTACGGTTGTGGAAATCGACCGGGAGTCCATTGCTTACCTGAAGGAGTATTTTCCTTCGTTGAACGGAAATATTTTGCAGCAAAATTTCCTGACCCTGGATGTTGCGGAATATTACGACGGACCATTCTGTGTTATTGGTAACTATCCTTACAATATATCCACGCAAATTTTCTTTAAAGTGCTCGAAAACAAGGACCTGATTCCCTGTTGTGCGGGTATGATACAGAAGGAGGTGGCTGAACGCATGATTGCTTCACCCGGTAGTAAAGCTTACGGCATACTCAGTGTTTTGCTGCAGGCCTGGTACGATATCGAGTACCTCTTCACGGTGAGCGAACAGGCGTTTATTCCTCCGCCCAAGGTCAAATCGGCAGTTGTGCGGCTTACACGTAATAAACGAAAGCAGCTCAACTGCAATGAAAAACTGTTCAAGTCGGTAGTGAAAACAAGTTTCAACCAGCGAAGGAAAATGCTGAGAAACTCCATCAGATCGCTGCTGCCCGAAGAAAGTCCTTTGCCCGACGACCCGATGCTCACAAAACGTCCCGAGCAGCTGTCGATCGAACAATTCGAACAGCTGACGAACCTGCTCGAACCCTTAGCCGGCAAAAATTTCTTGGAAGAAAACAAGAACTGATTATTCATCGATTAAAAACCGAAACATCATGGCGGAAATCAAACTCTTTTACCACAAAGACGGCGTGGTTAGACTCAGCCGCAGCCTTGATTTTCTCAAATCAAACCCTATCCAGAGCTTTCTATGGATAGACCTTAATGACGTTGACGAAGAAGTGGAAAACGAACTCGAAGACTTTCTGAAGATTTACATTCAGGAAGAAGAGGAAATGATCGAGATCGAGATGTCGTCGCGTTACATCGAGACGCAGGATACACTGGTGGTTAACTCGAACTTCCTTTTGTCGAACTTCGAAAGCGACCCGGTGTCGTTTATACTCAAAAACAATATATTGGTTACGGTTCGCAGCGAGGAACTTATTTCGTTTCATGAAACGGTGAAGAAAATATCGGCAAACCCCAAAGGATACAATACCGGTGCGGATGTTCTGGTGGCATTGCTCGAAACCCGGGTGGAGTTTGATGCCGATATGATTGAAAACATGACACACAAGATCACCCAGCTCAGTAACAGCTTGAGTCTGCAGGAAGCCGACAAGGAGTTGCTGGGCGAGATCAAGAACTTACAGGAAAAGACCATGATGCTCCGCGAGAACATTATCGATAAGCAACGCACGGTTTCGAGCATGTTACGCAGTGATTTTATTCCCAAGGAACTACAGCCGAAACTATCGATGGTGATCCGGGATATCAACTCGCTGGTGGAGCACATCAAGTTCAGTTTTGACCGGTTGGACTACTTGCAGGACACGTTTTTAGGTTATGTTAATATCGAACAGAACAAAATCATCAAGATCTTTACCATTGTGTCGGTGATTTTTATGCCGCCCACGCTTATCGCCAGTATTTACGGGATGAATTTTACAGCCATGCCAGAGCTGAACATGAAATGGGGATATCCCGTATCGATAGGGTTGATGGTGCTTTCATCGCTGGCCATCCTGTTGTATTTCAAGAAAAGGAAGTGGTTGTAAAGTTATTACCGGCTATTTGACATATATCCGGTATTCCCAGGGGGCCAGTTCTATTTTTTTTACAGGCGTTACTGTTTTGGCAGAAGGAAAAGCGGTAAAGCCTATACCCGGCACTTCTTCGTTGAAAACAGTTTTCACACTGTATTTGCTGAGATTAAAAACACAAACGATCTCGTTTCCTTCATGGGCGCGTTTGAAAGAGAAAACGCTTGCCGGACTGTCGTTCACGATTTCAGTCATCTTTCCCCCTCTCTCCGGTGAAAGCAACGCTTTATTGGTTTTTTTTAATGCGTTAAGCGATGTGTATAAACCGGTAAATCCGCCCCTGTCGGTCCAATTGATACTGTCTTTTTCAAAAAACTGCAGCCTGCGGTTTAATCCGGCCTCTTGTCCGCTGTAAATCAGAGGCATGCCGGGAAGCATATAGGTGAGTACGGCAAAGGTTCCGGCGGCCTCGCCCATTCGTTCAAACTCCGTTCCGTTCCACGAGTTTTCATCGTGGTTCGAGGTGAAATACATCGGTATGGCATGGGAGGAAAAACGTTCGTTCATTCGCTTGAGCGATAGCCGTAGAGAATCCACGTTTTCTTTTCCCTGAGCCACCATATTCATTTTGTGGTGGAGATCCCACGCATAATAGGCATCAAAAATTGATTCGTTGAGTTCCGGTTTTTCAGCTTCGGCAAGCATGAAAATATCCGGTTTCAGCGTTATGAGTGAATCCTTTGCCGTTTCCCAAAAATCAATCGGGACTTCATAGGCTACATCACAGCGGAAACCGTCGATATCGGCCTCACGCACCCAAAACGCCATGGCGTCAATCATCGCCTTGCGCATTTCGTTCTTGCCGTAATCCAGTGGCGCGATATCTGTCCAGTCGTACATGATAATCGGACTTCCCAAACTGTCCCTCTTGTACCAGTCGGAGTGCTCCGTTATCCACGTGTGATCGCGTGAGGTATGGTTGGGTACCCAGTCCAGAATTACTTTCATACCCATGTCGTGTGCTTCTTTTACCACGGTTATAAAATCGTCCATGGTGCCGAATTCAGGGTTCACCTCCGTATAGTTCCTGATGGAGTAATAACTCCCCAATGTTCCTTTCCTGTCTTTTTCTCCGATAGGTTGAACAGGCATGAACCACAACAGGTCCACGCCCAGTTCTTTCAGCCGGGGTAAATGAGCGGCAAAGGTATTGAACGTACCCTCTGGCGTGAATTGTCGCGTGTTTACCTCGTAGATGGTGGCATCGTAAACCCATTCGGGGTGTACACTTGTTGCCGCTTCCTGCTTTTTGCTTCCGCACGAAAACAGAAGCGACACAATCCATAAAAGGAAAATTGTTTTTTTCATTGCTGTGTTATTTATTCAAGCTCCTTAGCAACACATGCGAAACTTAAATTGTTATTTTTGTTCTTGTGCATTTTTTTTAAATTTATACGCATCGTCCCGATCTTGAACGAAGAAAACCGATAAAGCTCCGAGAACAAGTGAACATCCGGCAAGAACCATCGTGAAAATTACTTGTCCTCCAAAAATATCTTTCGTGACGAATCCCAGGATGCTGGCAGCCAGGATTTGCGGAATAACGATAAAAAAATTGAAAATCCCCATATATGTTCCCATTTTATCTGCCGGAAGGGAGCCCGTGAGAATGGCATACGGCATGGATAGGATGCTTCCCCAGGTGAAACCGATACCAATCATAGGCAATAGAAGAATTTGGGGATTCTGAATAAAGAAGAACGAGATAAATGAGATCCCGCCCAATGCCAGTGCAATGGAATGGGTTGCCTTCCGTCCGATCTGACGGGCAAGAACCGGAAGCAGAAACGCCGACAGGGCCGACACGGCATTGTAAACGGCAAAAAGGACCCCTACCCAGTCGGCACCCTGATTGTAGAGCTCGGAAGCTGTGTCATTCGTCCCAAAGACATGTTGGGTTACGGCCGGCGTAGTATAAATCCACATGGCGTAAAACGACAACCACGAGAAAAACTGGACCACGGCCAGTTGCCCCATGGTTCTTGGCATATGAAGCAAGTCGTTCATGATGCCCACCATGCCGTTTTGGGTCCTTCCCTTTTTAGTCAGCATGCCCGATACCAGTAAAATAATTCCAAAGGTCAATACCAACCCCGAAACAATATAGAGTTGAGCTTCGAGCTTCAATAAAACAATTATTGCAGTTGCAATGATTCCTGCAGTTGTCCAGACGGAACCGTTTTTAAGAAATTGAACCGGAGTGACCGATGGCTTTATCTCGGTTTTAATGCCGGATATTTTTTCCTTTTCCTGTTCAAAAGCGGCCAATTCTTCAGGAGAATATTCTTTGGAAGTAAAAACGGTGTACAGGACCGATGCCAGTAGAACAACCCCTCCGATATAGAACGAGAGTTTAACCGACTGGGGTATTATGCCCTCACCGGCAGTATTGGGGATACCAAACCAGTTGGTTAAGATGTATGGCAATGCCGAAGCAACAACGGCACCCAAACCGATAAAAAAGCTCTGCATGGCAAACCCCATTGTCCGCTGTTCAGAAGGAAGATTGTCTCCTACAAAAGCACGGAACGGCTCCATGGAGATATTGATGGAGGCATCCATAATCCATAACATGCCGGCTGCAATCCACAGTGCCGGAGAATTAGGCATGACGAACAACGCCAGCGTAGTAAAAATGGCACCGATGGTAAAATAAGGGCGGCGCCGGCCGAACCGGTTCCAGGTTTTATCGCTCAGGTGCCCGATGATGGGCTGAACGATGAGCCCGGTAAGCGGGGCGGCAATCCAGAGTATGGGGATATCTTCCACCCGTGCGCCCAGTGTCTCGAAAATGCGGCTGACATTTGCGTTCTGAAGTGCAAAACCGAATTGAATTCCCAGAAATCCGAAACTCATGTTCCAGATTTCCCAAAAAGAGAGGTGTCTTTTCTTCATGTTGTGATGTTTTTCTTCTGTTAAGAAACAAATTTATAATGCTTTGGACATCAGAAAGCTGTATTTAAAGTAAAAAAGTGAAAAAACGTATGCAATCGAATGCATTGGAGCCAGTGACGCAATGACTGAGGGGCGATTCGGTATCAATTTCTTGTGGAGTTCCTGACCACCAGCTTAGTTTTAATGACTTTGCTCACGATGCCTGTCTTCTTCTCGATACCTTTTATGCGGTTTATAAGCAGGCGTGCTGCAGTTTTTCCCATCTCGAAGCCGTGCTGGTCTACGCTGGTAAGTGTAGGATCGGTCACTTCAGTAATGTATGAATTGGTAAATCCACAAACCGATATGTCCTGTGGAATCTTGTATCCTGCTGACTTGCAGATCTGAAGACAATAAGACGCCACCTCGTCGTTGATACAGAAAAAAGCATCGGGAACAGGAGTAATCTTCAGCATGACAGGCACTGTTTCACGGGCAAGCTCAATGGTGTCGCATACCTGCATAAGGGATTTATCCACGGGGATATTATGATTCCGCAACGCATCTTCGTAACCCATCCTTCTGTTGTTGGCAATGGGCAGGTGTGGGTTGGAGCCAAGAAAAGCAATGCGTGTGCATCCGCTTCCGATTAGATAATCAACGGCATTATAAGCGCCGGCGTAGTCGTCTATAACCACCTTGTCGGTATTGATCCCGGTACAGATACGGTCGAAAAATACCAAATGTGTCCCGTTGTCTATAATGTCCTGGAAGTGAGAAAACTCTTCGGTCGATTTGGATTGAGATGCCAGAATGCCCCGTACCCTCGCATCAAGAAGGGTTTCCACGCTCTTTACTTCCCGGCCGTAATTTTCGTTGGACTGGCATATGATCAGGTTATAATTCTCTTTTTCCGCTTCATCCTGAATACCGGCTATTACCGTAGAAAAAAAATAGTGCACAATTTCAGGAACAATAACGCCAATGGTATTGTTCCGATTCGTACGAAGTTGAAGCGCAAGCGTGTTAGGCTTGTATTTGTGTTTCACGGCATAGTCCCGTACAAGCTCTTTGGTTTCCTTGCTGATGGCCGGATGATTCCTTAGTGCCCGGGATACGGTTGAGGGTGATAATTTTAACTCCTTGGCAATGTCTTTCAGGGTAATTTGTCGCTTGTCCATATTGTTGAGGTTTTTAAATGTCTCAAATATATGAAAAAAAGGGACCTAAACAACAAAACCCGGGAGTTTTTTCCGGCTTATGGTAAATATTGCAACATTGTTTCCATCGCCATCTTTAACCCATCGGCATTTTTACCTCCGGCAGTCGCAAAGTGTGGTTGGCCTCCTCCTCCTCCCTGAATATGTTTGGCTGCTTCACGTACAATGGTTCCTGCATTAAGCCCTCCTGACACTAAGTCGTCGCTCAGCATTACTGTCAGGCTTGGTTTGTTGTTGCCACCGGTTGCCGCCATAAAGGCCATGTATTCCGGAAACTCTCCTCTCAACTGAAAGGCAATATCCTTAACAATTTCGGGGGTAACCACCATACCTTCAAGCTTAAACACCGTGACACCGTTAACGATCTCTTTTTTCTGGATAATGAGGTTCTTTAACTGTACGGTGCGCTCTTTTGTAAACGCTTCAATTTTTTGCCGCATCTCCTCGTTTTCGCTCATCAGTTTGCGTAAGCCCACCATGATTTCGGGCGCGTTACCCGACAATGCTTCTTTTATGTTTCGGAGCATGTCTTCCATCGTGTACAAATAATCTTCGCAGCCTTTGGCAGTAACGGCTTCTATGCGGCGGACACCGGCAGCGATGGCGCTTTCACTTACGATACGGAATGTGCCGATACGCCCGGTGGAAGAGATATGTGTTCCTCCGCAAAGTTCAATGGACGACCCAAAACGGACCGTGCGAACATCGTCGCCGTATTTCTCGCCGAAAAGGGCCATGGCACCTTGTGCTCTCGCCTCATCGATGGGTACGTGGCGGTGTTCCTCAATGGTGAAATTGCTGCGGATTTTTTCGGTGACGTTCTGTTCCACGGCACGAATTTCTTCCGGGGTCATTTTCTGAAAGTGCGAGAAGTCGAACCGCAGGATTTCAGGAGAGACATACGATCCTTTTTGCTCTACATGCGTTCCCAGTACCTCACGCAGCGCCTCGTGCATCAGGTGTGTCCCGGTGTGATTGCATTCGGTTGCCGTACGCCTGGCGGTGTTTATTTTTGCTCGAAAAGAGCCTTCGATATGATGCGGCAGCTTGTTCGCCAAATGAACGGGAAGATTGTTCTCACGCTTGGTGTCGAAGATGTCGGTCCCCTCTCCATTTTCGTCGATAAGCCAGCCGCTGTCGCCTACCTGGCCCCCCATTTCGGCATAAAACGGCGACTTGGTAAGCACAATCTGGTAATATTCCTTGTTTTTCTGTTTCACTTTCCGGTAACGGATCACCTGCGTTTCGCATTCGGTCTCGTCGTAACCTACAAATTCGGCTTCGCCGTCCCGTATTTTAATCCAATCTCCCGTTTCCACGGCAGCTGCATTCCGTGCACGTTCTTTCTGTTTTTGCATTTCGGCATCAAAGCCTTTGTGGTCGACCGACATATCGTGTTCACGAAGAATAAGTTCAGTCAGGTCGAGTGGGAAGCCAAAAGTGTCGTATAGCTGAAAAGCGATCTCTCCCTCCAGTTCATTCCTGCCCGATCTCTTGTGCTCAGCAATTTCCTTGTCAAGCAAACGGATTCCGGTTTCGAGCGTTCTTAAGAACGCATTCTCTTCTTCTTTAATCACCTTTCCTAGCAGTGTCTTTTGCGTCTCCAATTCGGGATAGGCATCTCCCATAACTTCAATGAGCGTAGGCACAAGCTTATACATAAACGCTTCATGCATGTTGAGAAACGTGTATCCGTAACGGACGGCGCGGCGCAAAATACGGCGGATAACGTATCCGGCTTTGGCATTCGATGGCAATTGGCCGTCGGTTATCGAGAAAGAAATGGTGCGAATGTGGTCGGCAATAACACGCATGGCGATGTCTTTCCGGGCATCTTTTCCATACGTCACACTTGTGATTTCTCCGATTTCAGCAATGATTGGCTGAAAAACATCGGTGTCGTAGTTCGATATTTTTCCTTGTACTGCCATTGTAAGACGCTCAAACCCCATGCCGGTGTCGATCACTTTGGCAGGAAGCGGTTCCAGCGAACCATCGGCCTTGCGGTTGTATTGCATGAACACGAGGTTCCAGATCTCAATAACTTGAGGGTGGCTTTGGTTCACGAGCAGAAGCCCGTCTACCTTGGCTCGCTCCTCCTCGGATCGGATATCGATATGAATTTCGGAACAAGGCCCGCAAGGCCCTGTATCGCCCATTTCCCAGAAGTTATCTTTTTTGTTTCCGTCAATGATACGTTCTTTAGGCAGATATTGCAGCCAGTAACCGGCGGCCTCATTGTCGCGCTCCAGATTCTCTCCGGGGCTTCCTTCAAAAACGGTTGCGTAGAGCCGGTCCGGATCGAGTTTCAGTACCCCCACAAGATATTCCCATGCCCAGGCGATGGCTTCTTTTTTGAAATAATCGCCGAACGACCAGTTTCCCAGCATTTCAAACATCGTGTGGTGATAAGTGTCGTGTCCTACCTCTTCCAGATCGTTGTGCTTGCCGCTCACGCGCAAACATTTTTGAGAATCTGCCACCCGCGGATATTTAACAGGGGCGTTACCCAGAATAATATCTTTAAACTGATTCATGCCGGCATTGGTAAACATCAGCGTAGGGTCGTCCTTAATCACCATCGGAGCCGAAGGCACAACCTGGTGGTCCTTGGATGCAAAAAAATCTTTAAACGATTGGCGAATTTCTTTTGAAGTCATATACGGGTTTCGAGTTTTTTGAATTTCGAGCGGGAAATTCGAAGTTTTGTTTTTGAGGTGCAAAGATACAATTTTCTTGCGTCAAAACATGAGCAAAAATCATTGTCTTTTGATTCTAATTTGTATCTTTGTCAAGGTTCAAAACTTTGGTAAAGAAATGGGCAAGCGAAGGAAACCAATCCAGTTCAACGATAAACGGCTTTACTATTCCATTCAGGAGGTGGCGGATCATTTTGCTGTAAATGTCTCGCTGTTAAGGTTCTGGGAGAAAGAGTTCGAAAATATTAACCCGAAAAAGACGGCCGGAGGAACACGCCAATACACCCGGGAGGACATTCAACAGGTGGAGATTGTGCATCACCTGGTAAAAGAGAAGGGATTGACGCTGGAAGGTGCGCGCCAGTCGCTGAAGTCGAAAAAAGACGATGAGGTTAAGCGTGTGGAAGCGTTGGAAAAACTTAAGGAAATAAAGAAGGAGCTGCTCTCGCTGGAAGAAGAGTTTGACCGGCTTCACGAGCAGCAAAAATACAGCAAAACGGAAATAGAATGAGGGTAAAGAAAGTACTTTTTATTGCGGCATTACTCTTTTTCTCTTTTAATCTACCGGCACAAACCGTTAAAGCAGGGGCCGAATTGACCGGAGCATATCTCCCGCTCATCCAGGAGAAACGGGTGGCGGTTATGACCAATCAAACCGGAAGGGTAGGGGACGAACATCTGGTGGATTTACTTATCCGGAATAAAGTTGACCTGGTTGGAATTTTCTCCCCCGAACACGGGTTTCGTGGAACGGCCGATGCGGGGGAGCACGTGGCAAGCTCGGTTGATGAGAAAACGGGAGTTCCTGTGTGGTCGCTATACGGTGGTGGAGGCGGTAAGCCATCTGCCGATAAGATGAGAACATTCGATGTGCTTCTTTTCGACCTTCAGGATGTCGGATTACGGTTTTACACCTACTATGCCAGTATGGCTCGTTTAATGGATGCCTGTGCTGAACTCAGTAAGAAAATGATCGTACTCGACCGTCCCAACCCAAATGGATTTTATGTGGATGGGCCGATTTTGGATATGAAACACAAGTCGGGTGTAGGGTGGTTGCCCATCCCCGTGGTTCACGGAATGACGCTGGGTGAGCTCGCCCTGATGATTAACGGCGAAAAATGGTTGCCCCAAGGCCGGATTTGCGATGTGACTGTTATCCCTTGTGAAAATTATACGCATCAGACAAAATACGAATTACCCGTAGCCCCTTCTCCCAACCTGCCAAATACCCAGTCCATTTATCTTTATCCTTCCACATGCCTTTTCGAAGGCACAGTCATGAGCCTGGGCCGTGGGACCTCTTTTCCATTCCAGGCCTACGGGCATCCGAACTTCAAAGGCTCTGGTTTTTCCTTTACTCCCCGCAGCGTTCCGGGAGCTAAGAACCCGCCGTTGCTCAACAGAAAATGTTACGGTGTGGACCTCCGGAATGTTTCGTACGAACAGATCTGGGAATACGGTTTCGATCTCTCCTACGTTATCGATGCCTATGAAAACCTGAAAATGGGCGATAAATTTTTCACCAACTTTTTTGAAAAATTAGTGGGAGTGGATTATATCCGTCAGGATATTATTGCCGGAAAATCCGCTCGGGAAATAAAAGAGAAATGGTTTTGTGACGTATTGAGGTTTAAGCAGCAACGGCGCCCTTATCTGTTATACGATGAATGATGGGTTTTTTGAGGATTTAGGTAGAAATTGGCTTTAGCTCTGAAAACCCTGCCCCGAGATCTCAAATTCTAAATAGTTTTTGTACTTTTGTAAATAAAAGATAATTTATGGTTGATAAACTTTCAGACCCGATTGGCCGATTGATGGGATTGCGGTACAAATCTCATCCGTGGCACGGCATTTCTATCGGTGATCATGCTCCCGAAGAGGTGACGGCATTTATTGAGGTAGTTCCTACCGATACGGTAAAATACGAAATAGATAAAATAAGCGGATACCTGCGGGTGGATCGGCCACAAAAATTTTCAAATGTAGTTCCCGCTCTGTACGGATTTATTCCACAAACCTATTGTGGAAAACGAGTAGGCGACTTCTGCAACAAAAAGACCGGAAGGACAGACATCCTGGGTGACGGAGACCCTATGGATATTTGCGTGTTAACGGAAAAAGACCTCTCGCACGGCGACTTGCTGGTAAATGCTATTCCGATCGGAGGTTTTCGGATGATCGACGGTAATCAGGCAGACGATAAGATAATCGCCATCCTGAAGAACGATACCGTTTACGGACATTACGACAACATCGATGATGTTCCCAAAATTGTTATTCAACGCCTGGAACACTATTTCCTTACTTACAAGGATATGCCGGGCGAAGACCGCAACACCGAGATCACCCATGTTTACGGACGCGATGAGGCCCTGGAGGTTATCCGCTATGCTGTTCAAGACTATAACGAGCGGTTCGAAAATATTGGGTTGATCCTGTCTTGACCTGCCGCGTTTTGCGCTTTCTGTTAACTCCCGCCCTTCAGGGACGGAGCAGTGAATCCTTCCGTTAACCGGGATTCCTGAACATACCGTGAATTTCGCTAAACGGGCTCTTTGCCGGTGCTCAGCCTGACAGCCGGCCTGGGAAGAGGTGCCCGAAGGAACTTGTATAGATATACCGGGTGAGAAATGAATGTGAACTTTTTAAAACTTATCCTATGAAATCATTAACAACTTTAACTTTAACTTTATTGTTAGTCATTGCGCCGGGATGTTTTTGGACCTCGTGCAGTGAAAAGAAACTGGACTCGGGTGTTGCTGTTCCTCAAAACGATGTTTCTTCCTATCTGGGACAATGGACTTTCGATTTCGGTCAGCGATCCGTGGGGTGGCTGCAGGTGAGGCAGGAAGAAGGTTATTTGGATGCTGACCTGATGTGGGGTGGCGGAGGTGTTTTTTATGGGTTGCCTTATGTTTATGTTGCAGGAGGAGACCTCTACCTGGGACGAAATTCCCGAAGCACAGTTCTGACCAGAGATGCTGAAGGCCAACCGCTGTTATCGAGAAGCTATCCTGCCTGGATTGAGCTGACAAGGGAAGGGGACAGTATTTCGGGCTACTATTTAAGCCCGAAGGTTGATGGAACCGGACTTGATTCGATTTACATAAGAGGAGCTAAATTACCCGAGATGCAGCTTGCACCGGACCTGAGCAAGTTGAGTTTCGGAGAGCCTGTACGGTTAATCAGGAACAACGACGACCTGACCGGATGGAGGCTGATAGAAGAAGATCTGAAGAACGGCTGGACAATGAATGACGGTGTGCTTACGAATAATCCGGTTCAAACAGAAGGAGAGGAACATATCCGTTACGGAAATCTCCGTACGGAGGATGTGTATGAGGATTTTAACCTTAAGCTTGAGGTTAATGCCCCTCGGGGAAGCAACAGCGGGGTATACCTCCGCGGGATGTACGAGGTGCAGGTGGCAGACTCCTACGATAGGCCTCTCGACTGGGGCGGCAGTATGGGTGCTATATTTACCAGAATCACTCCCACGGTTAAGGCTGAAAAACCGGCCGGAGAATGGCAGGATCTAGACATTACGCTATACAAGCGTCACATTACCGTTAAATTAAACGGAGTAACCATTATCGAAAATCAACCCGTGTATGGGGCAACCGGCGGGGCTATCCAATCGGATATTACCGCTCCGGGCCCGATCTATCTTCAGGGAGATCATACAGCTATTTCTTACAGGAACATAGTGTTGACTCCCATAATCAATTGATCGTTAATAAATATCTTTTGTCATGAAATCAGAAAACTCAAAAAGAATCAGTCGGAGAGAGTTTATTGAAACCTCTGCCTTGGCCATTGGCGGACTGACCCTTGTTCCGGCTCATGCTGTCACCGGACTGGGGCATGTGGCCCCGAGCGATAAGCTGAACGTTGCAGGAATTGGAATTGGTGGAATGGGAAGCGGCGACCTGGAGGATGTAGCCAAAACAGAAAATATTGTGGCACTCTGCGACGTTGATTGGAGCAGTCAGGTGGAAAATGTATTTAAGCTCTACCCGAAAGCCCAAAGATACAAGGACTATCGTGTAATGCTGGACCGGGAAAAGGATATCGACGCAGTTATCGTTGCCACACCCGACCACACACACGCTGTTATCAGCATGGAAGCCATCAGGAGGGGTAAGCACGTTTACACGGAGAAGCCCTTGACACATACGGTGTATGAGGCAAGAATGCTGACGGAGGCAGCTCGCAAGCATAACGTGGCTACTCAGATGGGAAATCAGGGACAAGCCGGTGACGGCCCGCGAAGATTGCAGGAGATGATTCACGATGGAGCCATCGGGGCTATTGAGGAGGTCCATGTGTGGACCGATCGGCCCAACCGGGGATTATCCGATACATACTGGCCGCAAGGAGTAAAACGCCCGGAAGATATGCCTCCGGTACCTGAAACCCTTGACTGGGATTTGTTTACAGGACCGGCGCCGTTACGTCCGTATCATCCTTCTTATCATCCTTTCAGGTGGCGCGGATGGCTAGATTACGGCACCGGAGCGCTTGGGGATATCGGCTGTCACTCCTTCGATTCGATATTCAGGATACTGAAGCTGAAATACCCCATAAGCATTCAAGGCACTTCCACACTGGTTAACGGAGACTCTTTCCCGCTAGGATCCATGGTTACCTATGATTTTCCCGCTCGGGGAGATATGCCTCCGCTACGCCTGAGCTGGTACGACGGAGGATTACGCCCTCCCCGCCTGGCCGAAATAGTGCCCGGTGTTGAAATGGGAGCGGGAGGGGTGCTCTATGTAGGCACTAAAGGAGTGATACTGGGTGACCGCCTCTTGCCTCAGTCATTGGATGATACCTACAAAAGACCGGAGCCGTATCTTAAATCTTCGCCCGGTCATCGTCAGGAGTGGATCCTTGCGTGTAAAGGGGGTGATCCTGCCGGATCGAATTTTGACTGGGCAGGGCCGCTGACCGAAACCGTGTTGCTGGGAAATATCGCATTAAGGCCTGAATTGAGAGAGAAGATGAGCTATCAGAGCCTGAATTTCGATCCAGAAACACTTTCGTTCCCCAACATGCCGGAGGCAGATCAGTTCCTGCATTATGAATACAGGAGCGGGTGGACACTCTGAACGTTGTTATGGCCTTCAATTTTCTGTATTTAACACCGGTTTGCGCCGGTGTTTTGTTCCTTGTTCGAAGGCAAATGCCATTTCAATAAGGGTTGGCTCACTCCACGCTTTGCCATAAAAAGTGATATTGACGGGTAGTCCGGAGACGAAACCCATGGGCAGGCTGATTGCCGGATATCCGGCAATGGCAGCAGCCGAGCTTGAAGAGATACCGAAATTATCGCCATTCACCCAATCGGTTTTCCATGCTGGAGAACCGGTGGGTGCGATTATCGCGTCCAGCCTGTGAGTGTCCATTATTTTGTCGATCCCGTTATCCCGTGCACCTTTCAGCATGTCTCGTACTATTTTTCTGTATTCGTCAGAATCGACCGGCCCTTTTTCCTGCGCCAGTTCAATTAATTTGTGATCGAACCATTCCATTTCGGTGCTGTCGGCGGATTGTAATTTAATCAGTTCCTCCACACTCCTTACCGCGGCGTTCTCTCCCAAAGTGGCAAAATACTTGTTTAGTCCGTCCTTAAACTCGTAGAGCATGACCTCAAATTCCATGTTTTCGATTTCGGGAGCGATAATGTTTTGTATTTCGATGACTTCTGCTCCGCTGTTTTTAATGAATTCAACGGCTTCCATCATCACGTTGTCGACATGATGATTCCTGCCGGCCAGTGTTTTATCGTATCCAACCCGCTTCCCTTTCAATCCGTCAGTATTCAGAAAAGGAGAATAGTCGGCAAGGCTTTTTCCTTCTGAGCCGCTTGTTTTAGAGTCTTTTGGGTCAACTCCCGTCATTATGCCCAGGCAAATGGCCGCGTCACGCACGGTTCGCGCCATCGGCCCGGGAGTATCCTGCGTGAAGGAAATGGGAATAATACCCGACCGGCTGACTAGACCCACTGTGGGCTTGATACCTACAATACCGTTGTTATTCGCAGGGCAGACAATGGAGCCGTCCGTTTCCGTACCAATAGCAATAACGGTGAGGTTGGCAGAAACGGCTACTCCCGATCCGGAGCTTGAGCCGCAGGGATTCCGGGTAAGGTCGTACGGGTTTTTTGTTTGCCCACCCAGCGCACTCCACCCGCTGGAAGAATAGCTGCTGTGGAAGTTGGCCCACTCGCTCAGGTTGGTTTTCCCGATAATAACTGCTCCTGCCTCGCGCAGTTTCCTCGTGACCCAGGCATCCTGCAATGGGAAAGAGTTTTTCATAATGACCGAGCCTGCAGTGTTGGGCATCTTATCGTGCGTATCGATATTATCTTTCAGCAATACCGGAATGCCGTGCATTGCCCCGCGGCTTTTTCCTTGCCTTAACTCTTCATCGAGGCTTGCAGCGATTTCCAGTGCATCGGGATTGACCCTGATTACCGCATTCAACGCCGGTCCGTTCTTGTCAATGGCTTCAATCCGGTCGAGGTACGCTTGCGTAATTCCCACGATGGTAAATTTTCCGGTCTTGTATCCTTGCTGAAGATCGGCAATGGTTATTTCTTCCAAATCAATTTTTGGATCCTTTTCTGCCAGACTGTTACAGCCCATCAGCCCCATCAGCAGAAAACTAAAAAATACGTTTTTCAAGCCGGAACGAAGTGTTTTCATAACGGATTCCCTTTCTTTTTTCAAAGGTAGTTTGTTTACGCATAATGAACAAACCCGTAGGATGTATGTTTTTATTGTTGCTGTAAACAATTTTAATCGCCGGGGTATGAGGGAAGAGTGAGCATCCTCTGCAAAGAATGTTTTTCTTATATGCCGGAGTTGTATTATGCCTGAAGAAGTAACAACACAAAGAAAGATTTTTGGATTTTCTTCCAATGTATTTTACGCGGGGATAGTCAGTTTTTTAACGGATACATCCACGAAAATGGTCTATTCCGTCGTACCGATGTTTTTAATGTCCATCGGCGTGTCCAAAACAAGCCTTTCGCTGATCGAAGGAGTGGCGGAGAGCACGGCTTCCCTGTTGAAAGCGTTTTCAGGATACTGGAGCGATAAGATAGGTAGAAACAAGCCTTTCATGGTAATCGGCTATGGATTGTCTTCACTCATCTTGCCGCTTTACGCTACCGTTGTCACCCCATTGCAGATGTTGCTTTTTCGGTTTGCCGAGCGTGTAGGAAAAGGAATTCGATCTGCTCCGCGGGATAGCCTTGTAGCGGGGTCGACAGAAAAAAACGAAACGGGGAAAAGTTTTGGTTTACACAAAGCCATGGACAACAGTGGAGCGATTCTTGGGCCTTTGCTGGCTTTTTTACTTCTTTCCCTTAAGCCCGACAGCTACCGGTCTATTTTTTTACTTGCAGCCTTACCGGGATTCTTGGGCATGGTGGTACTGATTTTAGGAATCAAAGAAGCGGGAAAAAAGAAAGAGAGCTTGATACAAAGATTTAAGTTCAGGGACTTTCCTAAACGTTTTTATCTGTTCCTTGCTATAATTTTTATTTTCACGTTGGGAAATTCCACCGATGCACTTCTCATGGTAAAAGCCAATGAGGTGGGTGTTAAAGTTACCTTCATCCCGTTGGTCTACCTGATTTCAAGTGTTGTGTCAGTGGTACTGGCCATTCCGTTCGGTGCACTATCGGATAGAATCGGCCGAGAAAAACTGCTTGTCGCGGGTTTTCTGATTTATGCCGGGGTCTATTTTGGATTTGGATTTACCCGAAACATAGACACCATTGTTATCCTGTTTGCTCTTTATGGAGTTTATTCGGCTTCAACCGACGGAGTGCAGAAAGCACTTATTTCGGACCTGACAGCTAAAAATAAAAAAGGCACAGGACTGGGAATATACCATGCTTTGATCGGAATAACGTTGTTGCCGGCAAGCCTGATTGCAGGAACGCTATACGACAAAATAAACTCAAGCATACCGTTTTATTTTGGATCGGCCACCGCTGTTTTGTCTGCCTTGTTGATGATGGTATTTGTGATCACAGGGCCAAAGAAACGGAAAGGGCAGGAACTTTGTCCTCTTCCCGCTTCATAAAGACTTCTTTTATTTTTGGTAATCGTAAAAACCGGTTCCGGTTTTTCTTCCCAGTAGGTTGGCGCGGACCATTTTGCGCAACAACGGATGCGGGCGGTATTTGTCGTCGCCAAACTCGTGGTGTAACACCTCCAGGATGGCCAGACAAACATCCAACCCGATTAAATCGGCCAGTGCCAGCGGGCCGATGGGGTGGCCGGCACCCAGCTTCATGGCCTCATCGATCTCTTCTTTCGAGGCAACACCTTCGGCCAGTGCACCGATACCCTCGTTTATCATGGGTATAAGCAGCCGGTTTACCAAAAATCCGGGCGCTTCATTTACAGTTACGGGCACTTTACCGATGTTTTTTGCGATGCCCGATACACTGTCGAAAACGCTGTCTGCCGTGAGCTGTCCCCGGATCACTTCCACGAGCTTGAGCACCGGAACGGGATTGAAGAAGTGCATACCGATCACTTTTTCTGGGCGTCTGGTACATGCAGCAATCTCGGTGATGGAAAGCGATGATGAGTTGGTCGCCAGGATGGTGACGGGCGGACAGGTTTCATCCAATTCCCGGAATACCTTCTTTTTCAGTTCTATATTTTCGGCAATGGCCTCTACGATCAGGCCGCAATCGTTAAAGTCTTCGTACGACAATGTGGTGGCGATGCGGGCGAGAATCCGCTGTTTGTCAGCTTCGTTCAATTTCTCTTTTGCTACCAGCCGCGACAAACTGTTGTCGATGTTTTCCACTGCTTTCTGCAGCAGTTCGTCCGACAGGTCTTTCATGACCACGGGATATCCTCCCTGTGCAAACGCCTGTGCAATTCCGTTGCCCATCGTTCCGGTACCTATAACTCCTATTTTCATGTGTTCGTATGTAGCTAATTTACATTCTCGTTTAAGCTTATTCCCCTCTAAATTCCGTTTTCTGTTTCTTTAAGAACGCGCTCATCCCGTTTTTCTGGTCTTCGGTTTCAAAGCATTGGGCAAAGAGCTCCGTTTCAAGCTCGATCCCTTCGGAAACGGGAAGATCCCAGCCGTTGTTGATGGCCACTTTCGATTTTTGGACGGCCAATGGTGCTTGTCCGGCTATGGTAGAGGCCAGGGAACGGACTTCTTCCATCAGTGCTTCCGGTGCCACAACCCGGTTTACCAACCCGATCGCCGATGCCTCTTCTGCGGTTACTGCCTTTCCGGTAAAGATAAGTTCCTTGGCTTTTGCCAACCCCACAAGCCTTGCTAGACGCAGCGTTCCCGAAAATCCGGGTGTGATGCCCAGCCCAACCTCAGGCTGCCCGAACGTAGCTTTTTCCGATGCAATGCGGATATCACACGCCAGTGCCAGTTCACAACCTCCACCTAGGGCAAAGCCGTTTACAGCGGCAATGACGGGTTGAGGACAAGCTTCTATCTTCCTGAAAACCGATGAGCCCTTTTTCCCAAAGGCCTTTGCTTCTTCGTAATCCATGCCGGACATTTCCTGAATGTTAGCTCCTGCAACAAACGCACGGCCGGCTCCAGTGAGAATAATCACGCGGATTTCCTTGTCGTTCGCCAGCTTGTCAAAAACGGTGTCCAGTTCCTGCAGCATCTGTCCGTTGATGGCGTTTAACGTTTTCGGTTCGTTAATGATTACCGTAGCCAGGTGGTTATCCCGTTGAACAATTATTTTCTTTTCTTCCATACTTAGAAACTGTTTTGAATTTTATATTTCATTTTTATTAGGTATTTTCTCGCTATGGCAAAGTCCAAACAAGTTTGGCTTTTCTCATTAGCTTAGCGAAAATGTTCTATTTATTTCTACTTTCTTCATGCTGTTTTTGCTCTTTTTCGCGTCCAAAACCATCCAAAAATAGGCATAAAACAGGACATGAAAAAACAGTTTCTCAATACTTCTTAATTATGATCGCCGTCCCCATTCCTCCGCCTATGCAGAGCGATGCCAGACCGTATATTTTGTCATACATTTTCAGTGCGTGAACCAGCGAAACCAGGATGCGGTTGCCCGACGCGCCGATAGGGTGTCCCAAGGCAATCGCACCACCGTGGATATTGCATCGTTCGTTTATCCACTCGCGTGAGACGCCGTGCTTATCGCACAACCTCTCTATTACACCGATGGATTGGGCTGCGAAAGCTTCATTCAGCTCAATAATTTCCATCTCGGAAAGTTTCATGCCTGCACGGTGTAATGCCTTGTTGATGGCAGGGACAGGCCCCAGGCCCATTACTTCTGGGGCGACGCCGCTTTCGCCGGCGGCTATGATCTCGGCCAGAGGTTTCAATCCGTACTGGGCTACGGCTTCTTCACCGGCCAGCATTACGAAAGATGCCCCGTCATTAATTCCCGATGCGTTTCCGGCCGTTACCGTTCCCTCTTTTTTAAAAGCCGGCCGCAGTGCCGCCAGCTTTTCGGGTGTGCTTGTCCGGTTCGGGAATTCATCTTTGTCGAACACGGTAGTTTCTTTTCGCGTAACAATCTCCACAGGGACAATCTCCTCTTTAAACTTATCATTATCCACGGCGGCAATGGCTTTCTGCTGTGAATGGTAGGCAAAGGCATCCTGTGCCTCACGGGAAATACCGAATTTTTCAGCAACATTTTCTGCAGTAATTCCCATGTGATAATTGTTGAAAACATCGGTAAGCCCATCGTTCACCATGTGATCGACAGCCTGGATACTGCCCATTTTAATGCCGTTGCGCACCGATGAAGGCAGGATAAATCCGGCATCCGACATATTTTCAACTCCTCCCGCAATGATTACCGATGCTGTGCCACTTCGAATTTCCGAGACGGCATTCATCACCGCTTTCATTCCGCTACCGCACACCATGTTGACACTATAGGCTGGGACTTCGGCGGGAATGCCTGCGTACATGGCACACTGACGGGCCACACCCTGTCCTTGTCCGGCAGATAAGACGTTTCCGACAATAACGGAATCGATTTTTGAACTTTCCATACCGGTTTCTTCCAGCATGGCTTTGATGACAATAGCACCCAACTGTCCCGGTTTAATGGAGGACAGGCTACCCATAAACTTCCCTATAGGGGTGCGTTTGGCGGATACGATAAAGATTTTTTCCATTTTTTTTATTTTATAGGTCACGCATTAATTTCAGGTTTTCACTGAAGAGCAACGTGGCTTCAGTTGCTGCTTGCACGTCATCTGCGGTATATTCGGGATGGATCTCGGTAACGAGCAGGCCGTTTCCGGTAACCTCGATCACGCACATCTCCGTAACAATCATATCTACCTGCCCTTTTGCAGTGAGGGGAAGCGTACATAGCTTCATGATTTTGGGATTTCCTTTTGCCGTGTGTTCCATCGCCAAAATCACCTTGCGGGTCCCGGTCAACAGATCCATAGCTCCACCCATACCGGGAACCATCTTGCCGGGGATGTTCCAGTTGGCCAGGTTGCCTTCTTCATCTACCTGTAACGCGCCCAGCACACTCACGTCGACATGCCCTCCACGAATGATGGCAAACGATGTGGCGCTGTCAAAGCATGCCGCTCCCGGTTCGGGCAAAACGGGAGCTCCTCCTGCATTGGTGAAATGCGGATCTTCCTCCCCCGGGGCAGGAGTCCTCCCCATGCCGATCATCCCGTTTTCCGATTGTAGCACCACGTGCACTCCGGGCTTCAAATAATTGGGGACCCACGTGGGTATTCCAATTCCCAGGTTAACCACGTCATTGTCTTTCAATTCGAGCGCAACGCGACGGGCGATAACTTCCCTGATTTGGTTTTTGTCCATAGCTACAATTGGTTTTTATTCATTCTCCTATCCATTTCCTGTGCAATAAACGACGCCACGTCATCGGCATACGTGTTCATCCCGAATCCGGCATCGTAACCGAGCTCTTTGGCCAGCTCGTGTGAAATGCGGGGCCCTCCGGCACAAAGGATGATCTTTTCGCGTAATCCTTCGGCTTCGAGCATTTCCACCAGCTCGACCATATTCTTTATGTGTACGTCTTTCTGAGTAACGGTCTGGGATACCAACAGCGCATCTGCATTCTTTTCGATACCTTTGGCAATAAGTTCTTCGTTAAGCACCTGGCTTCCCATATTCACGGCTTCGAACATGCCGTATCTTTCCAGGCCGAATCTTCCGGCAAACCCTTTCATGTTCATGATGGCATCGATACCGACGGTATGTGCATCGCTTCCGGTACTTGCTCCGACCACCACTATTTTCCTGCCTATATGCTCCCGGATAAACGTATCGGTTTGAGAAATATCCCATTTCACGGAGGATACTTTGGGTACGTGGACCTGCGTGTAATCGATGCTCCCGGTATAGCTCCCGTAACAGTTGAAAAACGTAAATCCTTCTTTCAATTCTTGATAATAAACAACTTGAGGGTTGTCGAATCCCATTTTTCGCAACAATTGCCGGGCGGCTTCAACAGCTTCGTCTCCGGCAGGAACGGGCAGGGTGAAACTCAGCTGTGTCTTGCCGTCGTTCATCGTGTCGCCGTAAGGTTTTATCCGGGTCAGGTCCAACGTCTGGTCGAAATCGCAGGGGCGGGTCTTGTACAGTCCTTCGCTCATAATTTATCGGGTTTGGGGTTCATTAAGTCAATAAACGGATTGTAATATTGCGTTCCTTTCACCGATACGCCGTCCAATCCTTTTCCACCGTTCTTGGCACGTTTTATATTGCCAAAAATACCTTTTTCCAGTGCATTGAAGAGCCCTCCCTCCTGAAGTTCCTCGAGCAATGCGATGGTATTGTCCAACACCTCCCTGGCTCTTTTTTGGATGATTCCGCCCGCTTTAAACTCCACTTCATCGCCAAGGTTACGCATATTGTTGAAGATGTATCGGGCATTTTCTATGGATAGGTAGCGGTCGCTCATGAAGGGTGTGTGAACGGCTTCGGTGGGCATCCCCAGCAGCTGAATTCCTTGCGATGTCCAAACGCCGATCATATTGAAAAGCGCGTCCTGCAGGTGCCCCTTGAAGATGTTCCCCGTCATGAATTTTGTGGGCGGCATGTATTTCAGTGGCGCCTTGGGGAATATTTCGCGGGTCAACTGTGCTTGTGCGAGTTCGAAAAGGAACCCGTTCTCGAGATCGGGATCCATTTCAAAAGCGTGCCCCAGCCCCATTTGCTCTTCGGGAAGGCCGGCAAGCAGGGCCAGCTGTTCATTAATCAGGTCTGATGCCAGCACGGTATGCGCCTCTTCCACGGCATCGGCAGTGGTGAGGTAGTTGTCTTCTCCGGTGTTGATGGTGACACCTGCAAACCCGTTGATGACACGCGACATAAACTGGTCGACCATCGTACGCTGCATGTTGATGTCGCGGAAAAGGATGCCGTAAAGCGCGTCGTTAAGCATTACGTCCAGTCCTTCCAGGGCTCCCATCGCGGCAATTTCGGGCATGCACAATCCGGAACAATAGTTGCACAAACGGATGTATCTTCCGATCTCTTCACCCACGTTGTCAAGCGCACGGCGCATGATGCGGAAATTTTCCTGCGTGGCGTACGTTCCGCCGAACCCTTCGGTGGTAGCACCATAAGGCACATAATCGAGCAGGCTTTGCCCCGTGGTGCGAATAACGGCGATAATGTCTGCCCCCTGCCTTGCGGCGGCTTCGGCTTGCACCACATCTTCGTAGATGTTGCCGGTTGCCACTATCACATAAAGGTACGGACGGCTTCCTTCGCCGATGGTCTCGAGATAACGTTCCCTTTTTTTCCGTCTCTCCGCTATTTGACGGATGCTTGTATCGACAAACGGTTGCAATGCACGGGCGATCTCTTCTTTAGAGCGAAACGGAAAAGCCGTGATATCCAAGCTCTCCGAAGCCACCCGTTCAGCAATTTGCTGCGGCGGCAGCTCCGTTTCGATAACCGCGTTGGCCAAAAAGAAAAGAACACCCTGCTCCAATACATTCTTTCTTTTCAGATCGTCTACCAGCACGTTCGGATACGGTACCCCGGCATCGTCGATATCGTCTATTCCCACTAAACGGCAGAGTGTCCGCTCAACGGCCACCGTGGTGTAATTGTCGGCAAAAGAATGCACGTCGGCAGCAATACTGCCGGCAATTTCGCGTGCATATTTTACCTTGTTGAAATCTATCCCCAGTTTACTTCTGACCATACCTATTCAATATATTTTTTTATCCGTTCTAAAATAGTTTCATTCACACCAATTATCTCCGCAATTTTCAATGCTTCGTGCGGCACTTCCTTTTCCACGGTTTCTTCCAGTGAATAGTCGATGAAAGAGTTGATGTTGGCGACGGTTATTTTTTCGTTGTTTCTGTTTTCTGTAAATCCTTTCACGCGCAGTTTCCGGCAGGGTATACCGATGCTGTAGTGTGTGGTGATAAGCGATTGCACGTTGTGTTGAATGAAGAAGTCGAGTATCCCGCACATGATGGCCTTGCCTTCTTCCGGATTGGTGGTACGGGCCAGTTCATCGATAAGTACAAGTTGCTTAACCTGTTGGTTCGTGTTGTCGATAGCGGTGTTCAGGCGAAGCATTTCGGCAGCAAAAGAAGAGAGTCCCTTAAGTTCGTCCTCGCTGTCACCCACGCTGATAACAATTTGTTCTACAGGCACAACGGTTGCCGATTGGGCCGCAACGTAAAACCCGAACTGCATCATTGTTTGTGCCAGGGCCACGCTTTTCAGCAGAACGCTCTTGCCCGACATGTTGGCTCCGGTAATCACGGTGGGTTGCATCGGGACAGTGATATCCACCGGCTGAAAATCCTTGTGTTGCCCCTGCAACAAGTTCCGGATTTCAGGATGGAACAGTGCAGTGTATGCGGTTCTCTGGTCGTCGACGGTTGGCCTGCATAATCCTGATTCTTTTACCTGAAGGGCTTTGGCAAACACAACATCAAGGCGGGCAATTTCGTGCAAGGCTTTCGACAAGGCTGGAGCGTGCGAAAAAAGCTGTTGTACAAGGTCTTTTCGGATCTTATCCTCTAGCAGTTGCGCCTGTAAACGAACCGGCTCTGTTTCCTGTTCGTCACACTCTTGTCCCGACATCCTGCTTAATTGAGTACGCAGCGCTGCCAGGGCCGGTGAATAACGGTCGTACACGTAAAAGTGAGGAATTCGTTTTTTTTCCGGGTCGAGGATATCGATAATTTTTTCGAGAACAGGGATAGCTGCAAAAGAAATTTTCAATTGTCCGGCAAGTTCGCGCACGGATTCTGCAAGCAGGGCGAAATGTTTTATTTCGAACAGTTCAATATCGGTCAATGTGTTTTTGGTTGAGAGGAGTCTTACGGTCCCTGAAATGTCGCGTAACTGCGTCAGCCTCGAAAAGAGCACCGACAGTAGTCTCTCGTTCTCCGTTGTGTTGACGATGTTGAAAGCCGTTTCAGTTTCATCCATAGCTGTTTCAATATCGTTTCGGTTTGTCAGGAGCGGCAAAGAAAACAGCTCCTTTCTTCCGGCGGGAGAAAGAATGTTCAGCGAGTTTAGGATATAACCGAATCCGCTGATTTGCTGTATGGCTTGTCTTATGGTCAAAATTCTTGGTTGCTGTCCGTTGGATGAATTATTCTTTTCACATCATATACCGGCACATTCAGTGCTTTGTTCATTTCCCGTTGAAGCGAGTCGGGATCGAGCCAAAAGCCGCTGGACGATAATGGATTTACCGTCACGGCAATGAGCTTGCTTCGTACGACACTCTTCATCGAATTTCCACTTTTCAGGAATGCGTTGAATTCTTTTTGCGAGACAAATAATTTTGTGAAATCGCTCACCATCAGTTCAACATTCCTGTTCTGTAACCGCAGTATTGAAAGCAGCTTATCGCTTACGGCTCCCGGTACGTATATTCGCGTACCAAACCGGAAAATATCCTTTTCCCTTTTATCGAGAAGGAATACCGAGGGTATTTCCAAATCGTGCACACGGCCATCGGCGTCTATCGCCCACATACCGCCTTTTAACGGTTGCAGTTCCCGAACAAGTTTCCCCTCAACGCACGGCAATTCGATCAGCTGCTGCACAAAGCGCGTTTCGCGCACCAACTGCGGGATGTTTGCCGAAAGTGACGCTCCCGTGGAAAGAATCATTGCCTCGGTAACAACAGGTGAGGCAAGACTCAGGCGCGACAGTGCACCGTCCACGATTGTGGTTTGAACGCCAAAATGGGCCATTCCATCGATAAGCTTCTTCATTCCTGCGGTGTCTGGTGGTCCGGAAAGGACAACTTTTCCCGGTAATTTGACACGTGCCGTTATCAATCTGCCTAATGCCGTTCGTACGTCGCCAACCTCCAAAATCTCCGATACAATTCTCCGTTCGGAATAGTGTTTCTCGGAGGTCACAAAAATCATTCCCTCGAACAGCGTTATTTCCGGCTTGGGTGTTAGCGTAACGCTGTCGGTGCGTTCTCCGTCTACACCGATCGAGGTCACTGCCACTTGCACGTTCTTCCTCTTCAGGCGATTTAGGACGTAGTTCAACGTTTCGGTTTTTCCCGTGTTTTTTTCGAGTCCTACGATCGAAACGCTGCGGTGGGATAATATGTCGTCGATAAAGGGCACTTTAGTGTCCGTTCCGTTTAAACCTGTTCAAGTCTTTGGGTTCCAGCGATAATTGCCGTCCCGAAAGTAACGCTGCCACACCTTCTTTTTTCTGTTTGGCGCATTCGGGGCAATGGCAATCTTCCTTGTAGTCTTCCGGCTCGGTGTACGCACTGATAACACCTTCGTAGTTGCGCACAATGACACGGTTGGGCGATTGCGAAATCATGTATGTGGGCATCACGGGGACCTTCCCTCCTCCGCCGGGTGCATCCACCACAAAGGTGGGTACGAGGTAACCGGAAGTATGCCCCCGCAGGTTTTCAATGATTTCAATGCCTTTTGAAATCGGCGTGCGGAAGTGGCCGATTCCTTTTGACTGGTCGCAAATATAGATGTAATATGGCCGTACACGAATGCGCCCCAGGCCGTGTACGAGTTCACGCATGACGTAAGTACAGTCGTTGATGCCGCGCAGCAGTACGGTTTGGTTACCGAGGGGTACCCCTGCAGCAGAAAGCTTGTTGCAGGCTTCGGTGGCTTCAGGCGTGATTTCGTTGGGGTGGTTGAAATGTGTGTTGAGCCATATGGGATGGTATTTTTTTATCATCTCGCAGAGCTCATCCGTGATACGTTGCGGCATGACCACAGGCACGCGGGTTCCGAAACGAATGATTTCGACATGCGGAATGTCGCGCAAGCGCCTGAGGATATATTCTATCCTGTCGTCGCTCATCAATAGCGCGTCACCGCCAGAAAGGAGCACGTCGCGGATTTCCGGGGTCCTGGCAATGTAGTTGATGCAATTATCGATACGTTCGATGGGCGCGCCGGCATCCTTTTGCCCGGCAAATCGGCGGCGGGTGCAATGGCGGCAGTACATGGCACACATATCGGTGATGAGAAAAAGTACACGGTCGGGATACCGATGCGTGAGTCCGGGCACGGGAGAGTCGCCGTCTTCATGCAGGGGGTCGTCGAGGTCGCCACGGGAGATGTGCAGCTCGTTAATAGTAGGAATCGCCTGCTTGCGGATGGGGCAATGCGGATCTTCCCTGTTTATCAAACTCAGGTAATAAGGCGTGATGGCCATCCGCAGTGTTTTTAGCGATTCGCGTACCCCTTCCTCTTCTTCCCGTGTCAGGCGGATATGTTGTTTCAGGGCTTCAAGTGATTCAATGCGGTTCTTCACTTGCCATTTCCAATCGTTCCATTGTTCGTCGGGAACGTGAGAAAAAAATTGGCGGATTGAAGTGCTCATGTTATTTATGATTTGCGTTATGCTTTGAGCGTTGGGCAAAGAGTAAAGAGCGGAGTATCCTTCACCCTTTGCTCATAGTTCTGCTAATTAGGCGTATAATTCCGTAAAGATATTCCGCAGTTTTTCCGACTCCCGGAGAAGTTGAAGCGTGATTTCGGCGTGTCCGCGGGTGTAACCGTTGCCCACGATCATCGTCACGTCACTGCCCACACCTTCGGCTCCGAGAGCCGCTTTCGTGAAACTGGTTGCCATAGAGAAGAAATAAACCACACCCGAATCTTTGGTGATAAGGATACTGGTCATTTCGGTATCGGGGATATTTACGTTGTTGATGGTAACATCGGCAAGTTGCCCGCTGGTGAGCGCTTCTATTTTTTCCAGAACGGCCACAGGTTGCGTGGCATCGGCCGGAAAGACGTGATCGCAAAAGCCGAGTGTGGTAAGCCGGTCGGTACTCTTTTGCGAATGGGTTATCCCGATAACTTTTCCAGTAATGCCGGCCCTTTTTTTGGCCTCGTAGCAGCAGAGCATTCCCGATTTTCCGCCGGCACCGATAATCACCACCGTGTCTCCCGGTTTCACCAATTTGGCGGTTTGTGCAGGCGCCCCTGCAACGTCTAACGCCGAGAGGGCCAGCTTCTCGGGCAAGTCTGCAGGTATCCGGGCGTAGATTCCACTCTCGAAGAGGATGGCTTTCCCGTCGATATCTACCTGGTCTACCTCGTCGCGGATCTCCTTGATGTTGTCAATACGCAGCGGGGTAAGCGAGAGGGAAACCAGGGTGGCAATCTTGTCTCCAATTTTTAGGTCGGTCTTTCCGACGAGCGCATCCCCGATTCTTTCGACCGTTCCCAGCAACATCCCTCCCGAACCCGTCCACGGATTGCGGTGTTTACCCTGTGTGGCAACGATTTCGAACATGATTTCCTTTATCTTCTCGTGGTCGCCTCCGGCACGCGCCGAGATATCGGTAAACGATGCCGAGTCGATGTTGAGGGTCTGTACGTCGATGAGGATTTCGTTGTCGTAAATCTCATCCATGTTGTTGTCGATTTTGTTTGCCGGTTGCGGCAACACGCCTTTCGGCTCAATGACGCGGTGTGTGCCGTACTTGTTTCCTTTTTTCATGTGGTTATATTTGTTTTTAGGTTTGGACCAGGAAGCAATCCTGTTGATTCTATTCGTGGTAATTTATTCCTGTTTACTCATAATGGGTTTAATCCCAGAATAGCTCGTGCTTCCGTAGGCGTGGCGATCTCCCGGTTCAGGAGTTTTGCCATTTGAACCACTTTATTTACGAGTTCACCGTTGGATTTTGCCAATACGCTGCGAGACAGGTATAGGTTGTCTTCGAATCCCACGCGTACGTGTCCTCCCATGGCGATGGCGTGTGCGGCAAGGATAAATTCGCTCCGCCCTATTCCGGTGGCAGTCCACGTTGATCCGGCCGGAATCCGGTTCACCATCCATACCAGGTTCTCGACGGTTGCCGCGGCACATCCGGGAACACCGAGAACAAAGTTGAACTGCATGGGCGGGCCGGGGACATATCCTTTGGCTGCTAGGTGAAGTGCGGTCTCCAGGTGTCCCATTTCAAAACATTCATACTCGGGTTTAATGTTGTTTTCAATCATCCTTTTTCCGAAGTCGCGCATCATGGGAAGAGTATTTTCAAATACTTCGTCCCCGAAATTGCAGGTGCCGCAATCGAGTGTGGCCATTTCCGGGAACAGTTCGGTGGGTTGAAGGCGCTCTTCTGCCGTCATTCCTACCGCCCCGCCGGTGGAAGGAAGCAAGATGACATCGGGACGTGAAGCCTTTATAGCTTCCATGCAAACACGAAAACGCTCTTTGCTTTGCGTGGGCGTGCCGTCGTCTTCGCGCACATGTACGTGAACGATGGCTGCGCCGGCATCGTAAGCCGATACCGCTTCGCGCACAAGTTCTTCTACGGTATAGGGTACAGCAGGGTTGTGTTCCTTGGTTACTTCCGCCCCGCAAATGGCAGCTGTGATGATAAGCTTTTCCATAAGTAATTATGCATCATGGATTATTTTTCCGCTGACAGTTTTTGGGCACCACGCAGGTTCCGCTGGCACGGCATACGAGGAGGGGCACTTCGAGAACGTCGGCAGCCGATGGAGAGATGTCGGGACGGGGTTTAATGACTTTTTTAGCCTCAAACGACATCTTGCGTGAGGAATTTCCCCGATGCGTTATTTCGCCCGTAGCTTCAATATAATCTCCTGCGTAGACCGGAGCTAGAAACTCCACATTGTCGTATGCGACGAAAAGGCCTTCGTCGCCGTCGTTGGCAATAAGTAACTCCGTGGCCACGTCGCCGAAAAGCTGCAGCATTTTTGCCCCGTCAACCAGGTTACCTCCGTAGTGTGCATCGTGAGCGCTCATCCGCACTCGGATAAGAGATTTTTTCATCGATATTTTTTTAATGTTGAATAATAAAATCCACGAATATATGGGGCGTATGAACCGCTTCCGGGCTTAAGGAGCCGGTGGGGACAATTTCATCCGCTTCCGCGATTACCGTTTCTGCAGCCATCGCCATAAGCGGATTAAAGTTTTTCATTGTGCCTTTATAGATGAGGTTTCCCCACTCATCGCTTATGCTTGCCCTTATAATGGCCACATCGGCCTTAATGGGTTTTTCGAGCAGATAATCCTTGCCTTCCACCCGGATGACTTCTTTCCCTTCTTCAATCACGGTTCCCAATCCAACGGGTGTAAGGACTCCGCCCAATCCCGCCCCGCCGCAACGGATTCGCTCCGCAAGGGTTCCCTGCGGACTGAACTCGATATCCATTTCTCCGCTGTTCATTTTTTTCCCCGAGTCGGGGTTGGTGCCGATATGAGAAACAATCAGTTTTTTTACCCGGTGATTGGATACGAGTTTACCACACCCTTTATCGGGATACCCTGAATCGTTTACGATAAGGGTAAGGTCTTTCACGCCGGTGCGTACCAGTTCGTCAATAAGGGTATCGGGAGCCCCGTGTCCTAAGAATCCCCCCACCATAACAGTCATTCCGTCTTTTATTTTGGTTGCAGCAGCGCGGTATGATATTAATTTCTTCATGGGTTATATATTGTTACTCTGTTTGCTTATAAACGGCAACATGTTGTGTCTTGCTTACATTTTGTCGTAATATGACTAGATATTGGCAAATAAGGCAATACAAAAGTAACAAAATATTTCTGACACACAACTTTTTTTTAAAGAAAAAAGAGGTGAGGTCGTCCCTGTAAATAGCTGACAAATAGCTGTATGTGCTGTCTTTGTGGTAAGTAGAACGCGGATTTTCTTACACTTTATTGCGACACGCAAAGAAGTTGTGTCAATTTTTATCGGTAGAGGCTTCTTCCTGATAAATTAGACAAACGAATTTTCGAAATTCAGGAGTTTTTCCAGGAAAAAATTTCTTTCCTTCTCGGTGATAAACGATGCCAGGAAGGAGTTTTTGGCTAACGTATAAATGTCGTTTCTCGACAATTGGAGTGCTTCTGCCGTTTGCAGGTAGTTGTCGTTAATGTATCCTCCGAAATAGGAAGGGTCATCGGAATTGAGGGTGACGAGTATTCCTTTCTCGAGGAAGGACCTGACCGGAACATTTTTCAGGTCTTCCACTACCCTTAGTTTGAGGTTTGATAATGGGCATACGGTCAGGGGGATTTCCCGTTCACGCAGTTCTTCCATTAAATCAGGATCATCCACAGAGCTGACCCCGTGATCGATCCGTTCTGCCTCCAGCAGGTCGATGGCCTCCCAGACATATTCTGCAGGACCTTCTTCTCCGGCATGGGCAACCACAAAAAAGCCTTCCTCGCGTACCCGGTTGAAAACATGGAAAAACTTTCCCGGCGGATGTCCGTTCTCCGAAGAATCGAGCCCTACGGCAATGATTTTTTCTTTATGCAACAAGGCGGATTCCAGGGTCTCTTCGGCGGATTTTTCGCTTAAATGGCGCAGGAAACACATGATCAGTTTCGTTGAAATCCCCCATTCGGTTTTGGCGTCACCCATTGCCCGGGTAATTCCGTTGATAACCGTTGCAAAGCTTACGCCGCGGGTGGTATGCGTTTGCGGATCGAAAAAGATTTCGGTATGGACGACATTGTCGGCATGTGCCTTCCGCAAGTAGCTTGCGGTGAGGTCGTAAAAATCCTGTTCGTACAAAAGTATGCTGGCTGCTCCGTAGTAGATATCCAGAAAATCTTGCAGGTTATTGAAATTGTATGCTTTACGCAACTCTTCCACGGAGTTGTACTTTAGGGGGACATTATTCCTTTGAGCGATTTCGAAAATCAGCTCAGGTTCGAACGTACCTTCGATATGTACGTGCAGTTCTGCCTTGGGAATTAACTCAATGTATCTTTTTAGATTTTCGTCCATACTCTTTGTTGTTGCTGATTATTTTTGCAAAAATACACGAAGCTTTCGGTTTCAAAAATTATTTGCAAAAGAATTTAGGTTGTGTTGGACGATTATGGCTATTTTTGCACGAAATATAGGTAGAAGTTGAATCAATCATTTATCGTATGCGATCCGGACTGTTTTTTATTCTTTTTCTTGTGATTTCTTCGAATTTTTTCGGTCAAGACCTTACCGGTTTTGTCAACCCCTTTATCGGTACGACCAACTACGGCACCACCAATCCCGGGGCGGTACTGCCCAACGGAATGATGTCGGTGGCCCCGTTTAACGTGATGGGGTCGGATAAAAACAAGTTCGATAAGGACAAGCAATGGTGGTCTACACCCTACTCGTACGAAAATAAGTTCTTTACCGGATTCTCGCACGTTAACCTGAGCGGAGTGGGGTGCCCCGAGGCCGGTTCTCTTTTGCTGATGCCCACATCGGGAGAATTGAATGTCAATTACGAGGAGTATGGCAGTGGGTATGCCGGTGAGCAGGCGTCGCCCGGCTATTATACCAACCGGTTGACCAAATACGGCATATTAACCGAAGTTTCGGCCACTACACGCACGAGTATCGCCCGTTTTACCTTTCCGAAAGGGCACGCAAATATATTGCTGAACCTGGGGGAAGGGCTTACCAACGAAAGTGGTGCCTGGATGCGTCGCATCAGTAATACCGAAATTGAGGGGATGAAAGTGCTGGGGACTTTTTGTTACAACCCTCAGGCGGTTTTTCCCATTTATTTTGTGATGCGTGTCAGCAAACCACCGGTGACTGCCGGATATTGGAAGAAACAACGCGAAATGACTGCAGAGGCTGCTTGGGACAGCACGGCAGGCACACGGAAAATTTACACCCGTTATGGGCGGGATATTGCCGGAGACGATATCGGAGCCTACTTTTCTTACGATGTTAAAGCGGGTGAAACCATCGAAGTACAGATCGGGGTTTCCTTCGTAAGCACTGCCAATGCCCGCGAAAACCTGGAGGCCGAGCAAAACGGCTTTCAGTTTGATAAGGTCAGGACTGCTGCCCGCGAAAGCTGGGAGAAAGAGCTTGCCCGTGTAGGGATTGAAGGAGGTACCGCCGACCAGAAAGTGGTTTTCTATACCGCACTTTATCATGCGCTCATCCATCCCAACCTGTTTAATGACGTGAACGGCCAGTATCCGGCAATGGAAAGTGATAAGATCCTTACCTCTGGAGCAGGGCGATACACGGTTTTTTCGCTTTGGGACACGTACAGGAATGTGCATCAGATGCTTTCACTGCTTTATCCCGAAAAACAATTGGACATGGTCCGTTCGATGGTGGATATGTACAAAGAAAGCGGATGGCTGCCTAAATGGGAATTGTATGGCCGCGAGACTCTTACGATGGAGGGAGACCCGGCTATTCCGGTTATCGTGGACAGTTGGATGAAAGGGTTGCGCGACTTCGACGTGGAAACGGCTTACGAAGCCATGTATAAATCGGCCACTACGAAAGGTAAAGACAACCTTCTTCGCCCGGATAACGATGATTACCTTAGACTGGGTTATGTGCCGCTTCGTGAAAAATACGACAATTCCGTTTCTCACGCGCTCGAATATTACATCGCCGATAACGCATTGTCAAAATTTGCTGCCGCCTTAGGAAAAAAAGAAGATGCTGCCCGCTTTCGCGCCCAGTCGCTGAATTATTCCCGCTATTACTCGCCCGAATACGGGGTGTTCCGCCCGCTATTGCCTGACGGAACTTTCCTGTCGCCTTTCAACCCCAAGCAGGGCGAAAACTTTGAAGACGTACCCGGATTTCACGAAGGCAGTTCATGGAATTATTCATTTATGGTACCGCATGATGTGCCGGGATTGATTAAACTGCACGGCGGCAACAGAAAATTTACAAACAAGCTTCAGGAGGTGTTTGACGATGAGCATTACGACCCCACCAACGAGCCGAATATCGGTTATCCCTATCTTTTCAGTTACGTGAAGGGGGAGGAGTGGCGTACGCAACAACTTACGCAGGAGCTTTTGACCCGGTATTTTAAGAATTCTCCTAACGGACTTCCGGGAAACGATGATACGGGCACCATGTCTGCCTGGGCCGTTTTTTCGATGATGGGTTTTTATCCCGACAACGCCACAGAGCCTTTTTACACTTTTACAACTCCAATTTTCGATAGAATAATGTTGCGGTTAAATCCGGACTACTACGATAACAAGGTTTTGGAGATGGAAATTGTTCGCCCCGGAAAAAATGCCCGGTTTATCGATAAAATTGTGATCGACGGAAAAAAATTCAACGGCTACCGTATTTCACACGAACAGCTGTCGAAAGCCCAAAAAATAGTTTTTTACCTGAAAGAAAGGAATCATTAACGTTGAGTCAGCTGTGGTTGATTTTAATCAGCTCCGTTAACTCTCTCCAACTGTCGGGGAACTTCTTCACAAATCGGTTAACGCACCATTTTCTGGCAAGAGATTTTGCCCATTTACGCCACCAGCATGCAAAATAGAACGTTGCAGGCATTAGAAAAGAATAGGCGAACGCCCACCATCCGTTGAAAACCAGGCCAACGATTAGGGATTGAATAACAACGAAAGCGGGGACGATAAACATACCGGAAACGACACGGACCGTCGGTATAAACTGATCGTCTTTAAAAAGCCCGAGTAGTTTTCTGTAGCCAATTATGGGAAAGATTCCGTTGACAAACCCGAAAACGGCCAGGGGCAGCGAAACGATCAGGAGCAACAGGTGCAAGACGATTAAAACCGTTGAGGCCGGTTTTAAGACATTGTCCCTGGATGTTAACCGGTGTTTTTTGAGTATGCTCTCTGCCCTGCGGAAATTTTCAATGTGCGTATCGAAGGAGGGCCTGTCCCGGTGGAACATCTCATCCAGCGTGTCGACAACCTCCTGCGAAGCCAGCAGATAATCTTCTTGCTTCCCGGCATATTTTCCCCTTACCAGTTGGGGTGCGTTCCAATCGATGGCCCAAACGTATTCATCGTAAAACGCATCGTTCCATATGTTCACGATCAGTCTCTTCATGCTGTTTTCCAGATCGTGCCTCAAAGAGTTGGCTGCCATGTTGGGGTTTTCTTCGTATTGTTTGCGGTAATCCGCCACTTGGATGGGTTTCCCGAAAACTACGTACGCATCGGAAAGGAATCCGAAAATATCCGGGTAATATACCCCTACGGGAATAACTTCGCTGTTCAAGGTGAAATCCTCGCTTGCTTCTATGGGCAATACAATTCGGGAAATGGCCTTCTGAACAGGCAGTAATGACATTTTGGGATTATGCCTCCCTTCTGGATATAGCGCCATCGGAATTCTCTTTTTCAGCAGCTCTCCGCTCAACCGAAACGATTCGTTGTTGTTCCCCAGGTTTTCCACCCCATCCCGGATGCGATATACCGGCATAATATGAAGCCACTTCATGATAGCGGCAACGGTAGGTTTCCTGAATACATCCGCACGGGCCAGGAAAACCGGTTCCTTTTTACAAGCGTTCAACAACAAAAAAGGATCGATAACGGCGTTGCGGTGGTTCGATGCAAAAATTACCGGATGATCTTCGTTGATGTTTTCAGTCCCCTTGTATACAATTTTCCTGTAATGCAGGTTGAGGGTGATCCGTTCGAAAAAACGGACAATTTCGTATCCTTTACTGTATTCGTACTTCATGATGTTACAGCAATGTGTTTAATGGATTCTCTCCGCCAGTAAAAAGCCAGCATCAGACCGGCAACAATGTGCCAGATTCCCCACCAGGCAGCAATAAATGCCATTCCCCCAAGCTCCAGTTCCGGAGGAAAAACCCGGGGATTAAAAATTAAGGCCAGTCCCAGCCCCGAGTTCTGTATTCCCGTTTCGATAGAGATAGTCCGGGAGTTAAGTTTATTTATCTTGAGGGCTCTGGGGAACAGGTATCCGCCTAAGAAGGCGATCCCATTATGCAGTAAAACAATCAAAAAAACCAGGTGGATGTATTTCAGAAAAAGGGAGAAATTTCCCGCCAACGCTCCTGCCAGGAAAGCGATAAAAAATAAAACCGATGCAATCTGTACGTGTTTTTCCACTTTTTTTACGAATACCGGAAATTTCATCCCGACGATCATTCCCATTATCACAGGTATTCCCAGAATGATGAAAACAGTGCGGAACATTTCCACGGGATCGATGGTGATTGGAACCAGAAGTGGGGATTTGCTAGCGTAAAGCCCGCCCCAGTAAGCAAAATTGAGAGGCGTCATAAACAAACTCAATACGGTGGTGGTTGCCGTCAGGCTTACAGACAAAGCCACATTCGACTTCGACAATGCCGAAATCATGTTTGAGACATTCCCGCCGGGACAGGAAGCTACCAGGATCATTCCCATTGCTACCGGGACGCTCGGTTTGATAACGAGGACCAGCAGGTAAGTTAAAGCCGGCAGCAGGATATATTGCGAGATAACCCCCACTATAGCCGGCTTGGGATTCAATGCGATGTCCCTAAAATGTTTGGGTCTTATGCCCAACGCCACACCAAACATAATAAACGCGATGGCTATATTCATCATGTTTAACGAGTTTTGGTTGAAGTTGAGTTGTGCCGTGTTCAGCTGTTCCAGGTTTCCGAATAGTGACAAAAGCGGCAAATGTTGCATAGGGAGTACTTTATGATTTCCAGCCGCAAAGGTAACTTTTTTGAAAAGAAACGCAAAGCTAGATTTCGATAAATCTGTTTTAAATTCATTTAATAAAATATCCAATCAAAATTAATTGCTATTTTTGCAAAGGATAATCGTTACCTATGTTTTACGTATATTAATTACCAACATACATATAAAGAGGTTAAAAAATTACTTCCGCGAAAACATGAAAGAAGAAAAGTTAGTCCGTTGCCGTCCTTGCGGTTATGTAATGAAAGAGAGCGAACTGGGTGATGTTTGTCCTGCTTGTGGTTTACCGAGAGATGTATTTGAGCCCTACCGGGAAAAGGTCTCTTCCGGACGTTTGCGGTTTTTAGCCCTGGATATCCATCCCATAGCTATTCACCTTTCGCAGACATTTGTTGCCCTTGTGCCGTTTCTCATCATCTTCCATTATCTCTTCCCGGACTTTGAGCCGACGATCATCCATTCGGTGATTGCCTTTTCGGTATACTTGTTTCCGCTCACCCTTATATTGTCTGCATTATCCGGGTATGCAGACGGACTTGTACGTTTTAAAACGATAAACACCCCTTTGTTGTTAAAGAAGATTATTCTCAGTGTCATCGTGATTGCACTTGCCGTTATTCAGGCAATAGTTTTTAGGCGTGATATTTACCCCTGGTACTTTCTACTTCTTTCTCTCGGATCGCTTGCTACCGCCGTGCAACTGGGTATGTTGGGAAAACACCTAATCAACGTAATTCTTCCGGGCACTCTGGTGCTCCGCGGTGTGAAAAAACAAGCGTCATCCGCTGAGCCGGTAAAAAGTCCGAAAATGAGTCCGGAAGAAATTGCCCGGCGGGTACAGGAAAAGCAAGCAGAAAAAGCGCGTGCGCAGAAAGAAAACGGAACGAACAATACAGAATAATTCCTGAGAAATACAGATATCAGTTTATCAAATAAAAACAATAAAATGAAAGACAAAGAGATTTTTACAGAAAGGCTTTCCAGAAGAGGTTTTCTGGGTGCTGCTGCTGCTGCGACGGCTGCTTCAGTAATTCCGTTTTCTACATCGTACGGGAGTACTCAGTCATCGGCTCCGGGAAAGGGTATTCCGAATTCGAAATTCAGTGGAGTTCAGGTCGGTGCTATTACCTACAGTTTCCGTGACTTGACCGGTGGCCTTGAAGCAGTTTTAAAGGCTTGCGTTGATGCAGGCTTAAGCTCCGTTGAGCTGATGGGTACAGGCGTGGAGGATTACCTTGGAGCTCCCAAAAATCCGTTGCAACGTCCTCCCGGTGCTCCGCGTCAGCTTTCCGATGCAGAAAGGAAGACGCTGGATCAGTACAACCGCGACTTGAAAGAATGGCGAAAAGTAAACGGAACGCTGGATAAATATGCCCAACTCCGAAAAAAATTCAACGATGCGGGTGTGAAAATCCATATCTATAAATGGGTGGCCGGAAATACGGAAGAGGAACTCGATTATTCATTCAAAGTGGCCAAAACACTTGGGGCAATAGGAATCAGTGCTGAACTGAACGATGAAAATGCCCGGCTGATGGGGCCCGTTGCCGCCAGAAACGGGATGTACGCCATTTTACACAACCATTATCAGTTTGGAGAGCCCGGTTTTGATGTAGACGGGTTGTTGGCATACTCACCGGCCAACATGCTGAACTTCGATATAGGGCATTACCTGGGGTCAACCGGGTTGAACCCTGCCGATTTTATTCGGAAATATTACAACCGGATTGCAAGTATTCACGTAAAGGATAAGACGAGCGCAACGAATGCCACGCAAAAGAATACTAACCAGGTATTCGGGCAGGGAGAAACCCCCATTGCCGAAGTGTTGCGCTTAATCCAGAAAGAGAAGTGGCCAATTTATTGCGATATCGAATTGGAGTATCCGGTTGTACCCTGGTCAACTTCGGTAAAGGAGGTAAGAACCTGTATGGAGTATTGCCGGCAGATATTGATTTGATCCGTGAGAAAGTGATGAGTGCACCTTTGGCAGAACGGTTGCGTCCGCGGAGCTTGGACGAATTTATCGGGCAAACACATTTGGTCGGTAAAGGGGCTGTTTTGCGCAAGATGATCGATTCGGGCCGGATCCCTTCCATCATTTTCTGGGGACCGCCGGGTGTCGGCAAAACTACGCTGGCAAACATCATTGCCAACACGTTGCACGCTCCGTTTTATAAGTTAAGCGCCATTAATTCGGGAGTAAAGGATGTGCGGGACGTGATTGAGAAGGCCAAGAACAACCGTTTTTTTGAAGCTGCTGCCCCCATTCTATTTATTGATGAGATTCACCGGTTCAGCAAGTCGCAACAGGATTCCCTGTTACATGCCGTAGAAACCGGAATCATTACGCTCATCGGTGCAACAACGGAGAATCCATCGTTTGAAGTTATCCGCCCGTTGCTTTCGCGTTGTCAGGTTTACGTTTTGAAATCCATGGAGGTAAAAGACCTGCAGGTGTTGATGGATCGTGCGCTGACCGAAGATGATATCCTGAAAGGAAAAGAGATCGAAGTTGAGGAAACCGATGCTCTTTTCCGTTTTTCGGGAGGTGATGCGCGTAAGCTGCTGAATATTATGGAGCTGGTTATAGCTGCAGAAGAGACCGGAGAAAAAATCGTTATCACGGATAAGGGTGTTACGGAGCGCTTACAGGAAAATCCGGCGGCGTACGATAAGGGTGGCGAGATGCACTACGACATCATTTCGGCGTTTATAAAATCCATTCGCGGGAGTGACCCCGATGCTGCGGTTTACTGGCTGGCGCGGATGGTTGCGGGAGGGGAAGATCCTAAATTTATCGCGCGCAGACTGGTTATCTCGGCTGCTGAAGATATCGGGTTGGCCAACCCCAACGCCCTGCTGCTGGCCAATGCCTGTTTTGATACCCTTCAGAAAATCGGATGGCCAGAAGGGCGCATCGTATTGGCGCAAACAGCCATATACCTGGCTACCTCCCCGAAGAGTAATTCCGCTTACCTGGCTATCGACAGCGCCATTTCAAAAGTGGAGCAAACGGGAAACCTCCCTGTACCGCTGCATTTGCGCAACGCTCCCACTTCGTTGATGAAGGAGCTTGATTATGGGAAGGCTTACAAATATTCCCACGATTACGAGAATAACTTTGTCAAACAGGAATACCTGCCCCGGGAGTTGAAAAGCAGTAAGTTCTGGCAGGCTCAGCCCAATCCTTCGGAGGCGAAAATGAAGGAATTGATGAAAAAATTGTGGGGAAAATAAATGCTTAATACCAATTGCTTACGTTGTCGTACGGTGATGAACGCTGATCGTATTTCAAGTCTTGCAGCATGGAAGCGTTGGCTCGGATGGTAAAATTGTACGATTTATACGGCCCGATGGGGATAAAACTGGCCGACATGCTCCAGCAGTGCAGGTTCCGGGTCAGTGAGCAGTTGATGCTTGTGAATTTTTTATAATCAAAATTATAGTCGGTATTGAACGTCAAGTTCCAGTTTTTGGTCGGTTGGATGGAACCGCTGAAACCTAGGCTGTGCGTCAACTTTCCCGGATATTCCATCCGGTCAAAATCGAAATTCTGCATATCGTACCCATACCTTACCGAATAGTTAAACGAGAGATTCCACTGAATCTGATTTTTCAGGTAGCCGTCATCGTCAAATTCTCCTATGGACTGGCTTCCGGTATCAAAAACACTTTTCTTTGCGGCGGTTTCGTTTGGATTCCGTCCCATCGTGCCGTCATCAGGAAGGTTGGCGTTGGAGTCTTCTCCGCCCTCCTTGTCCTCGTTGCTAGCGTCTTCTTTGCCGAACAGTTTCTTAAAGGTATCCTGGTTGACGGAGTAGGAGAACGAGGTGCCGGTACTTTGCAGTTTTCCGATTCCTTTGCCGTTAAAAACACGTAGTTTGTCCACTGCAACCGGCCTTCCGTTCTTGTCCAGCTCATAGACGTACGGGTCCCAAGTAGCGTTAAGGCTCAGGGTGTAGGATTTTGACAATTTCAAACGGACATTGGTGTTGATCATGCTCCATTTCATGGAGTCTGCCATCATGTTGTAGCTGAAGTTTACTCCCAGGTCATCGATCAGGCTCATCTTCTTGAATCCGGTACTGTCGCTTTCGCTTTTCACTTTCATCTCGAGGTTGTTCTTAAAATCGAATCCGATACTCCCGCTTTGTCCTGCAGGAGCGGTTCCGAACATCATTCGGGAATAAGGCGAATAAGAATATTCCACATCCTCCCCGAATTCATTGCGGTAAGTGTATTTTTCGTAGAAACCGTACTTTGGATCTCCAAAATCGGGTTTGTAACTCAGGCTGATGCTGGGTGAAAAGACGTGACGGATGGCTTGAACTTTATCTCCGAAAATCTTCCAGGGAACGTACATTCCGTACAGTTTTGTATTGGCACTGATGGAGGCGCCATAGTCGTACACCCTTTTGAATCCGTTTACGGTATCCACAACCACGTTTCTCTTTTCCACCGGATCCCAGGCCTCTTTTATTCCACCGGTGTACCACCGTTCGGTGTAGTTCACCGACGGAGATATCTGGATCACGTCGAACAGCGAAAAGGTGGCACTCACCGGGATGCTGTGGCGCATGCCGTTTTGCCAGTCTTTGATAAGGTTTGATTTGAAGAACCTGTTCTCCTTGATCGCGTTTACCGAGTTGCGGAATTCACCCGAATAGCTCATGGATATTTTTTCGTACCACCTCTCGGCGCCTACCGCCTTTTTGCGCTTGAAGGGGTAGATGCGGTTCATGGTGATGGAGATGTTGGGCAACGTCGCGGAGACGGTGGAGTCGCGCGAGACCTGATTGATATTCATCGATGCCGATAAACTCCAGGGCGAATCGGGGAAGCGCTGCGTGATGTTTACACTCGAGCTTTTGGTGTTGTTGGATGCCTCGCGGGAGTAGAGCCGGGATAAGTCGTTCAGGTTGGCACGGCTTGTTGAGAAGTTCACACTGGCGGAAAACGTCCGGTACATGTTGGCTTTCGGGTCTTGCGAGTGGGTCCAGTTAATCCTGAAATCTTTGGAGACCGAATAGGCACCGGGAATATTCAGGTCTTTTAATCCCTTATCTCCGATGACGGTATTCAGGTAGCTTCCGTTTACACTACCGGAAAACTTGTACCTCTTGCGGTAATTAGACCGTGCACTAAGCCCCCAGGTCCCTTTGGTATATATCTCGCCGGTCAGCGCTAAATCAACATAATCGTTAATGGCAAAGTAATATCCGCCGTTCTGAAGATAAAATCCGCGTTCCATCTCATCACCATACGATGGCATAATTATTCCCGAAGAATAGGTTTCGGTGAAAGGGAAAAAAGCAAAGGGCAGGACAATAGGGAAAAGCGGGACATCGGCAACCACCAGCCAGGCCGGGCCTGTGACAACATCTTTTTCGGGACGTACCTTGGCTTTCGACAAGTTCAGGTAAAAATGCGGATGATCGTGCAGGTCGCAGGTGGTGTATTTGGCATTCACCATATAGAAGGAATTGTCGGCATTCTTTTTCGCCGTGTTGGCGACGATGTTCCCTTCTCCCTGTTGCGTTATAACGTTGGATATAAATGCCTTGCCAGTGTCGAAATTGTAGCGGACCTTTTTCATTTCGTATTCGGTACCTCCCTGCGTAAATACGGGAAACCCGAACTCCTTTCCGACTGAATCGAGCCCGAAGGTGGATGAGATGAGATTGCTATCCAGGTTCATGGTGATCTGTTCCCCCTTGATGCCCAGGTCGCCGTATTTTACATCGGCGTCACCGTAAAGGTAACCCAAATTGCCTTTGGTGAAAACCATGGAATCCTGGGCTGTATAGAATACCGGGGCCGTGAGCTTCTCTTTTGTCGATAGTGAGTCTGCAGTAACTGAGTCTGTGGGCTGTTGACGCAATGAATCACTGCTCAGCGTTCTTGTTTGGGAAAAAGAAAGTTGAGGAAGAAGCGTGGTTACGGTTAGAAAATATAAAACGGTTATGAGTTGTTTCATCAACGAAAAGCCCCAATCTGATTCTAAGCGCAAAACTAATCAATTTAGGTTTAATAGCGTTAAAAAATATCCAAAATAAAACTTAAGACAAGTTTATTAACGCTTTTTTAAACGCAGCGAAATTCCGGGGGAGCGGATACGATTGTTTTTTTTGTTTCATGAATGCCCCTAATCCTTCGGGAATTTCAATTTCCTTTGCGATACAACTCTCCACGGTTTCCTTAAATTTGGCAGGGTGTGCAGTGGCGAGGAAAATACCTGCCTCACCGGCTTTCCGGCCTTTCTTCAGGGCCAGGTAAGCACAGGCGCCGTGTGGGTCAAGGAGATAGCTTGATCCTTTGTATACCCCTTTGATAGCCGATTGTATCTCTTCGTCGGAAAACCGGTATCCGGAAATATCTTTTGAAATGGCTTCGTGAGAGTGTCCGTAAAGGTTGAGGATGCGCTCGAAGTTGCTGGGTGAACCTACGTCCATGGCGTTGGCTATGGTTTGTACAGAGGGCCGGGGAGTATATTTCCCCGACTGTAGGTATTCCCGAAATACATCGTTGCGGTTGTTAGCAGCAATAAACCGTTTTACCGGTAATCCCATCCGTTTGGCGAAAAGCCCCGCGGTAAGGTTGCCCAGGTTCCCGCTGGGCACAGACAGGATCACATCCGTAGAAATCCCTTGCCTGGCCAGTTGTGCATAAGCGTAAAAATAATAAAACGACTGAGGCAGGAAGCGCGCCACATTGATGGAGTTGGCTGAGGTGAGATTCATCTGCAGGTTTAGTTCTTCATCCATAAACGCCGATTTCACCAGGGCCTGGCAATCGTCGAACGTCCCGTCAATTTCGAGTGCAACAATATTTTTTCCCAAGGTAGTGAACTGAGCTTCCTGAATATCGCTTACCTTTCCCGATGGGTACAAAACGAAAACGCGGATGCCCTTTACTCCCAAAAATCCGTTGGCAACCGCGCTTCCCGTGTCGCCCGAAGTGGCGACCAGTACTTTTACCTCTTCCTGCCTCTGTTCCTGCACGAAATAGGATAACATCCGTGCCATGAACCGGGCCCCCACATCCTTGAAGGCAAAGGTTGGCCCGTGAAAAAGCTCCAGCGCATAAATTCCGTCTTCCACCTTTACAAGAGGAATGTCAAAATTGAGCGTGTCGGCAACGATCTCATCCAGTTTTGTTTGTGGGATATCTTCCCCAAAGAAAGCCCGGGCTACCGTTCTAGCGATGGTTATCAATCCAAAACGGCCGATTTCATCGAAAAAAACCTCCGGAAGATGGGGGATACTTTCGGGCATATAAAGCCCCTTGTCGGGAGCAAGTCCTTTTACCACGGCTTCCCGGAGCGATACAACGGGTGCGGACTGGTTGGTGCTGTAATAGTTCATGTTCTACAAAATCAGATTCTTCATAAATTCATCCCCGCGAAGAAGGCCAAAAACACCTTTTTTCGCAGCAAACTCATCGTATGTTTTTACGCTGTCGGGTTCAATTCCTTTGTGATAGACAACAAAAGGAACGGCATCACGGGTGTGTGTGCGGATAGCACAGGGAGTGGGATGGTCGGGCAAGACGGCAATAGTGACGGGTTCGTCCCACGTTGAGGTTTCTTCGAAAATGGGTTTTACGATGCGCGAATCGAGGTATTCGATGGTTCTCACTTTCAAATCCACATCCCCTTCGTGTCCGGCTTCGTCGCTGGCTTCAATATGCAGGAAAACAAAATCGTTCTCTTTCAGTGCATCCAGGGCGGCACGGGCCTTCCCTTCGTAGTTGGTGTCGTACAACCCGGTGGCACCTTCCACCTGGATAACCTCCAATCCTGCATATACACCGATCCCCCTGATGAGGTCAACGGCCGAGATTACCGCTCCTTTTTGAATAGGATATTTCTTGTTCAGCGGCTGCATGCCGGGGCGATACCCGGGCGACCACAGCCAGATGCTGTTGGCCGGATCTTTTCCCAGGGCAATCCTCTTTTGATTTACGGGATGAGCCGGCAGTATTTCTTGCGAGGCAAGGATCAGTCTGTTCAGTTCGTCAGCAGTGCTTTGGGCGGGCTCTTCGGCCGGTTTGATCAGTAAGGGGTAAAAAGGCTTGTCGGGAACATCGTGGGGCGGGGTACAAACGATGTTTTTGTTTCCACCTTTTATTTTTAATAAATGGCGGTACGAAACACCGGGATAAAAGCGAAACCGGTCATTCCCGAGCCTGTCGTCCAGAAAATGAATCAGTTCGGCAGCTTCTGCTGTGGGAATGTGTCCGGCAGAGTGATTCTTCAGCACATCGCCCCGGATAGTCACTAAATTACACCGCATCGCCATTTCGTCCGGCAGAATATCTACACCCATGCTGGCGGCTTCCAACACACCCCGGCCTTCGTACACCCGGGGAACATCGTATCCCAACACGGAAAGATTAGCAATTTCGCTTCCCGGAGACATGCCTTCGGGAATGGTGTCGAGCATGCCGCTGCGTCCTTTTTGTGCCAGCCTATCCATATACGGTGTTTTGGCTGCCTGTAGGGGCGTCCTGTTGCCGAGTTTTGCAACGGGTTCGTCTGCCATGCCGTCTCCGAGGATGATGATGTATTTCATTTTTCTTTCTTTATCGTATGTTCGCAATAGAAATAATGTCGGAAAAAACGCCAGCAGCGGTAACGCTTGCCCCTGCGCCATAGCCTTTGATGACCATCGGATACTCATTGTAGCGTTCGGTGGTGATCATAATGATGTTGTTGCTACCTTCCAGGTCGTAGAAAGGGTGTCCCTTTTCCACCTCGTGTAAGCCGACTTCGCACAGGCCGTTGTCGTACGTAGCAATAAAGCGGAGCTTTTTCCCTTCTTTATCGAGTTTTTTTCTCCGGTTTTCAAAAGCTTCATCCATTTCGGGGATGGTTGACCAGAACTCATCAAGGGTGCTTTCGAAATACTTTTGCGGGATGAACAGGTGCTTTTGCACATTTTCCTGTTCCACTTGAGCGCCGGCTTCCCGAGAAAGGATTACCAATTTGCGGGTAACATCCAATCCGCTCAGGTCGATACGGGGGTCGGGCTCGGCAAACTGAGCGTCCACCGCCATTTTTATGGCTTTGCTAAAAGGAACATCCTCGCTCAGGGTATTGAAAATAAAGTTCAGTGTCCCCGATAGTACTGCCTGGAGCTTGACGATTTTATCTCCCGAGTTGGTGAGGGAGTTCATCGTGTTGATAATGGGCAATCCCGCCCCTACATTGGTTTCGAAAAGAAATTTTGTTCCGGTTTTTCGGGCGGTCTCCTTCAGGTGATGGTAGTTCTTGTAGTCGGACGAGGCTGCAATTTTGTTTGCCGTCACCACTGATATATTTCTGGATATCAGACTTTCATACAATTCTGAAATGGCCTGGCTGGCAGTACAATCCACAAAGACGGAATTGAAGATATTCATTTTGAGTATTTCATCCCGGATCAGTTGAGGTGAACTTTTGACGCCCCTGGACATCAGGTTTTCGAAGTAATTCTCGAGGGAAATCCCGTCGCGCGAGAACAAGGCTTTTCGTCCGTTGGCAATTCCTACAATGTTTATTTTCAGCTTGTTCTGTTCCTCTAAAATGTGCTTTTGCTGCTTAATCTGTGCCAGCAGTTTGCTCCCGACCGTTCCGGTTCCGATAACGAAAAGGTTTAATTCCTGGTAAGGCGACAAGAAGAACGAATCGTGGATGATGTTGAGTGCTTTTTTCAGGTTGGTTTTGGCGATCACGCAGGAAATATTGGTTTCCGATGCACCCTGAGCTAGCGCGACAACGCTGATACCACCCCTTCCCAACGTTCCGAAAAATTTGCCGGCAACCCCCGGCACGTGTTTCATGTTTTGTCCCACTACGGCAATGGTTGCCAGGTCGTATTCGACAATAATCTCGTTGATGCTTCCCCTCTCTATCTCTTTCGCAAATTCTTTGCTGAGTACTTTTTGGGAAAGCGGGGCATCTTGGGTGCGGACTCCGATGGATGTGCTGTTTTCGGAGGATGCTTGGGAGACCAGAAAAACGCTGATGCCGTTATCCGCCAATGCCGTGAAGATCCGTTTGTTTACGCCGATAACTCCTACCATGCCGAGTCCTTGTATGGTAATCAGGGCGGTATCGTTGATCGACGAGATGCCTTTGATTATTTTTCCGTTAGGGGTCGGCTTTATATTGCGGATAAGTGTGCCCTCCGAAGCAGGTTTGAAAGTATTCTTTACGCGGATAGGTATGCTTTTGTGGTAGACGGGGAAGATGGTTGGGGGATAGATCACTTTTGCCCCGAAGTTGGAAAGCTCAATGGCCTCCGTAAACGAGAGTTCTTCAATGACGTAAGCCGAGTTGATGATTTTGGGGTCGGCCGTCATGAAGCCATCCACATCCGTCCATATTTCCAGTACAGAAGCGTTAAGTGCAGCAGCGATAATGGCGGCGGTATAGTCCGATCCACCCCGGCCCAGGTTGGTGAGATCGTCCCCTTCCTTGCTCGACGAGATAAATCCAGGAACTATGGCCACTTTGGGAAGCGGGTCACTTAAAAATGCCTGCTTGATCAGTTCGTTGGAATACGCGATGTCGGGGATGTGATGGCTGAATTGTTTTGTGGTCTTGATAAACTGAGTGGAATCATAAACTCTAGCCCCGTCGATTATTTTGCTTACGATTAGCGAGGAGAAACGTTCGCCGTAGCTGACGATCTTGTCCGATGTCTTCTGCGACAGGTCTCCGATCAGGTAAACACCCCGCAATATGTTGCGCAGGTCTTCAAACATCGGGTCGATTTTCTGCCTCAGTTCCTTTTGATCGACAGCGGAAACTACCATTTTCCTGATCATCTCCTCGTGTCGGAAGATGATTTCTTCCAATATCGATTGGTAACCCGGGTTTGCATTTAACGCAAAATCTGCTGCCAGTAGAAGACGGTCGGTCACGCCTCCAAGAGCGGAGACCACAACAATCACAGGCTCTTTTTCAGCTTCTATGATGTTTTTAACCAAAAGCATACTTTCGGGAGTCCCTGCGGATGTCCCTCCAAATTTCATAACTTTCATGTGTATGAATATATTTTTACCGTTGTGAACGGTTTTTTTAATGAAACAAAAAAAAGTAGGATGGCATGTGGCAAACCGGTTGATTTGCATGTGGCAAACAGCGTTGCCGTGTGGATGTAAAATATTATATAACCCCCCAGGGGGTCATAGTCATAGTGAAGGGAGTCGTGTATGTTGAATGTGAAAAAATCATCGCAACGTCTAAATATATTGCAAAGATAAAGGAATAATTTAAGAAAATGATAAAAATGCTGAAAAAATGGAGGTTAAACAATAAAAATAAAACAAACACCCCAACCAGCAATTCAAAGCTGGTTGGGGTGTTGAAAAACAAGAATAAGTTTATTTAGATTAAGTTAAAAAAGAAAGATTAATAAACAGATTCCATTTGAATAGGACATTTTTTAAAGGTGTTGTTTTATTTTTGTAAATTTCTTGTATAAAATAGAAAGGTCGAAAACACGAGGGCTGTGACAGCGAATCCTGTTGCGTATGAGAAAGGTTTTGAAAGAGCAAAGCCTTCGGGGGCAAGCATGATGTATGTTGTCACCACGGCTGTCATGAACAGGGCCGGGAGCAGGGTTATCCAATACGGTTTTCTTTTCTGGAAGAGGTATACGGTTATGGTCCAGAGAACAACCGTGGCTAACGTCTGGTTAGACCAGGCAAAATATCGCCAGACCACGTCGAAGTTTATTTTAGTAAGCAAGAAGCCCACTGCGAAGAGAGGAATCGTAATTATCAGCCTGTTCCTTATCGGTTTTTGATTGAACCTCAGCAGGTCGCCAACGGTGAGTCTTGCGCTCCTGAAAGCGGTGTCGCCTGAAGTGATCGGAGCCGCCACCACCCCCAGTATGGCCAGTATGGCCCCAAATTTTCCCAGCAGGGAGTTGGAGATTTCATTCACCACCCATGCGGCGTTCCCCTTTTGTGCCACCATCACCTCGCCCAGCTCCCGGATGCCGCCGAAGAAGCTCATGCTGATTGCAGCCCAGATGAGAGCGACAATCCCTTCGATAACCATTGCCCCGTAGAAAACCTTCCTGCCCTCCTTTTCATTTTTCATACAGCGAGCCATCAGGGGTGACTGTGTGGCATGGAAACCGGAAATGGCACCGCAGGCAATGGTTATGAAGAGCATGGGGAAGATGGGAAATTTTTCTATGTCGTAATGAAAGTTCCGCCAATTTTCGGAGGTTAGCTCCGGGATGGCATACCCTTTAATTATCAGGGCGATAATCAGGCTTGAAGCCATAAACAGCAAGGCAAATCCAAAGACCGGATAAATCTTTCCGATGATCTTGTCAATGGGTAGCAGGGTTGCCAAAATATAATAGAAAAAGATCACCCAGACCCAAAATCTAAAATCCAAAGTGGCTGGTGTCAGGTTGGCGAGGATACCGGCAGGGCCTGATATGAAGACTACCCCCACGAGCACCAGGAGCACAATGGTGAAGATTCTCATTAACTGCTTTGTTATATTCCCCAGATAGATGCCGATGACTTCAGTTATGCTCAGCCCGTTGTGCCTGACAGAGAGCATTCCCGAGAAATAGTCGTGCACGGCTCCCGCAAACACGGTTCCCAGGACGATCCATACGAATGCGACCGGTCCCCAGAGAGCGCCGGCGATTGCGCCGAAGATGGGGCCCAATCCGGCAATATTCAGGAACTGAATAAGGAGAACTCGCCACCAGGGCATGGGGACAAAGTCAACCCCGTCACCCATGGATACAGCCGGGGTAGGCCTGTTCGGGTCAGCCTCCATAGTCCGTTCCAGGTATCTGGAATAAAAAATATAACCGGCTAAAAGGATGGCCAGGGACGTTAGGAAAGTAATCTTTTTCTTCTATTTATGAATAGTTACTATTGTAAAGTGTTATGGTTTTTTTATTCAATTTCAAGTATCTGATTTTTACTCAGCAACTTTTCCTTTAACAGTGAGTAATCAATATCCTGAACTGCTTCTTTCCGATCTATTGCCATGCATGCAGCAGTGGCTGCAGATTGGCCCAGAATCATGAATACCGGTTCCATGCGGATCGAGCCAAAAGCGATGTGGCTTGACGAAACACAGACAGGAACCAGCAGGTTGGTACATTCTTCCTTTTTAGGGATAATGGAACCATACGAAATCTTGTACGGTTTTCCCGGGTGAACTCCTACGTCACCTTCATTTTGTACATAACCCTCCCCAGTCACGTATCGCTGTATGTTGTGGGAATCCATGGTATAAGATCCCATCCCTACCGGGTCTTTGACGTTTATCTTTCCAAGAACTTCATTTTCAGTGGTTACATAGTTGCCAATCATTCTTCTTGCTTCACGAATATACAATTGGTGCGGCCAGTTACCGTTATCCGTAAATTCGTCCTTGGCTAGGCCCCACTTGCTCATTTCGTTTCTGACGTCTTCGGGTATCCGTTTGTCAGTCGATACAAAATACAACAAGCCTTTTTGATAATTCTCATGTTCTTTGATGATCTCCTTTCTTCTTTCGTAAGATGCCTCAGGGTAATCATAATTCATTCCGATAAAATCGGTACTGAACGGACCGTGATTGTTTGTGTCTGTTTTACGGTTCGGAATCATGTCATACTTATTGAACCATTCATCCCAGCCCGATTCAAACACACGTGCCAACAGTTCGTAGTTCTTCGGATCGTAGTTCTCCGGTTTTTCAAACGATACCCGATTGTCCGGGTGATTACTCATACACAACCTGAAACAGTAAGCCTGAATCTTATCATCACCCGTACAATTAGGTTGTATAGGTTCACTGGAAATATAAGGTAAGAGTCCACTGTTAGGATCGTCCGGAATGACATAAGGGCTAATGTCGGATTTAAAATAATGCCCGTGGTGATATACACCGGCCTGTACTCCGTTCCATTGTTCATTATATTCCGAACAGGCTTCTCTCCCGACTGTATAACTAACATTCGCACTAGCCATCAGGTCTCCTTCATAGGTAGCGTCAATAAACATTTTTCCCTCAAATGTTTTGCCGGAGAGTGTGGTAAAGGAAACAATTTTACCCTCTTTCGTAACTATCCCTGATTCCCTATTCAACCACTCATCCCTATATATCGGAATGTTGTACTCACTGATAAAATCTTCAAAGACTTTTTCCGCCACGTGTGGTTCAAAAATCCACATGGTACGGTTTTCTCCATCCATAGCCGGTGTTCCCTGTCCCTTGTTGCCATATTCCTCGTGTCTTTCCCATTTCCATGAGTTCGAATCATTGTAATGAAGCCACACCCTGTGGTAAAACTCCCGGGACAACCCTCCAATGGTGGCTTTGTTGCCTGTATCCGTATACCCCAGACCGCCTGAAGAAAGTCCACCCAAATGTATATCCGGCGATACGATTATGACTTTCTTGCCGGTTTGCATTACCTCAACAGCCGCAGTGACCGCGGCAGAAGTTCCTCCGTAAATAATGACGTCTGCTTTGTAGGTGGCTGAATTTCCACACGCTTGTAATAGGGTTAGCAAGGCTACAACAAACAAGAATCCATATTTTTTCATGACAATAAATCTTTTCAAAATGATTTGGGAATTATCCAGAATTTTTTTAAAGTTCTGGATAATTCCCAAAATTAAAATTACTTTACATCAATCTCCAAGACTTGTTTGTCCTTTAGCAGTCTTTCTTTCAGTAATGAATAGTCAATATCCTGTACCGCCTTCCTTTGGTCTATTGCCTGGCATGCAGCCGTTGCTGCGGATTGCCCCAGTACCATAAATACGGGTTCCATACGAATAGACCCAAACGCAATATGGGTTGCGCTTAAGCACACGGGCACCAGCAGGTTTTCGCATTCATTTTTTTTAGGAACGATTGATCGATAGCTTATCGGATAAGGATTTGGGACATGCGCTTCCACGTTCCCTTCGTTCTGCACAAAACCGTTGGCATCGACATATCGTTTTACGTGGTGCGAATCCATACCGTAAGCTCCCATACCCACAGGATCCTCAACGACATCTATTCGTTCGCAATTTTTCTGCGTCATAACGTAGTCGCTTTTCATGCGGCGAGCCTCCCGGATATAAAGCTGTTCTTGCCAGCCGTTGCTTCCCTTTTCATATTCATCCTTACAGGTACCCCACTTTGATACTGCATCTCTTACTTTTTGAGGAATCCTGGGATGATAAGCCAATGTCCACATTAGACCTTGCTGATAGTCGCGATGAGCCTGAACGATTTTTTCTCTCTCTTCATAACTTGCTTCGGGATAATCATAGTTCTGCCCGATAAAATCGGTGGAAAATCCTTTTTGATTGTTTGTGTCCGTTTTCCTGTTCGGCATGGGTGAATTTATCCAGGGAACCAGTTTGTCGCCGTAAGTATACATTTCTTCAATCGGGCCGGTTGCTGCTTCGTAATTTCTGAAAAGGAGTTCGTAGTTTATCTCTTTGTAATTATCAGGTTTTTTGAAAGGAATCCTGTTTTCCGGGTGATTCGTTAGCGTCATCCGAAAACAGTATGCCTGAATATCTTTATCTCCGTGTCCATCAATTCCCGGTTTTTCTCCTTCAACGATATAAGGTAACAAACCACTGCTTGGGTCGCCTTTAACCACGTAAGGATCTACAGCATCGATAAAATTATGGTTATGAGCATTTCTGGAAAGCGTCCATTTCAATGTCCTGTTAATTCTGTTTGCCTGGACTCCGTTCAAGGTCTCTCCGTATTCATTGTTTGATTCTCGTCCAACGCTGTATGATACTTCGGCTGAAGCCATCAAGTCACCCTCATAAGTTGCGTCAATGAACATTTCCCCGGTATACCTTTTGCCATTCTCCATTTCAATGGAGACAATTCGGCCTTCTTTCTTGATTACTCCGGTTTCCCTGTTTAATCTCTCACCGTACACAATTTTGACTTTCTCGCCGGATAACATCTGGTGAAATACTTTCAAGGCGGCAGAAGGTTCAAATGTCCACATGGCATCTTCCCCTTTTGCTGTTCTTGTTTGTCCTTCGTCGATATAATCACTCCTTTTCTGCCATTTCCAGTTTTCCGGAATTTTGTAGTACTTGCTGATATTCTGGTAAAACTCTCTGGAGATTCCGCCCACCACGTGCTTGTTTCCGATATCTGTTTGACCCAGCCCTCCTGTGGTCAGTCCTCCGAGTCTTTTACCCGGTTCGATAAGTACGACCGATTTGCCCATTCTTGAAGATTGAATAGCGGAGGCTATACCGGCTGATGTGCCACCATATATTACCACATCGTACCCGTCTGTCTTTTGACCAAAAGAGGAGACAAGAATAAAAGTTAGAAAAAAGTTTGTCAATAATAATCTCATAGGTTTTTTTGAGGTTATTGCTTGTATTAATCTTGGGTTTCTTCGTCTTGTAATCTTAAGGTGTTTGATAAAAACATTGATTCACAATATATATCTAATCTTTAAAAAGCCTAGGCTTCTCTAATTTGTAAAATTATACAATTTAGTTTAGATCAAGCTGTTTTTTAGAAACAAAAAAATGTATTCAAGAAAGTGTCAGAAAGATGTTTCCTATTTGTTTATTATCTTCTTGAAATCGAATGTGGCGCTTAGCATCACACTGATCTCATTTGTTATTATAAATTATTTCCACCTACTCTCCGATAATTTGTACTTCACAGACTCTTTTTCTTTCACGGATCTGGTCCCAGTCCA